>Ga0247823_10000159_pt1 | contig 56152 bp, 84 predicted proteins | sample 13C_PalmiticAcid_2_FD_192426 | JGI IMG/M metagenome (GOLD analysis project Ga0247823, IMG submission 192426) | Soil microbial communities from agricultural site in Penn Yan, New York, United States - 13C_PalmiticAcid_Day30 | ecosystem: Environmental > Terrestrial > Soil > Agricultural land... | reverse complement strand
AATCACCGGGGACGCCAGCCAGCCAAACTTCATCTACGACCTGACAAACCGGACAGGCCCACTGGATATCGTGATTGATGATGGAGGGCACTTCAGCAGGGAGCAGAAGGATGCTCTCAGGCTCCTATGGCCGCATGTTAAGTCTGGGGGTATTTATGTCTGCGAGGACTGCCACACCTCCTACTCGATGCCATGGACGATGCCTGATGAGGTTTCTTTCGTGAAACATCTGGATCAGTGGATTGATGACGTGATGGAGAAGGGGAAGGGTGGGTGCGGAAAACCAAGTCAGTCCACTATTTCGGAGATCATCATTCGGAAAAGCGTAGTTGTACTAAAAAAGAGATGAGTACGATCAAATATAAGGAGATTTACACCAAGGATGAATTCCTTCCTTGCAATAATGGATTCGTGGGTAGCTGCAAAGATTGGATCATGGCAGATTTGGGAGATTACGGATGGAGACTAGGTAAAATAGAGGGTATTTCTTTCCATGTCGCTAGGTTGTCCGACTACTGCGGAAAGGAGAGTTTATATATCCCATATTATCCATGCACTGGAATGTGGTTCGAGAGATGGAGGTATGCCACACCGGAAGAGGTTCACCCACATGCGAATGATGATTACTGGATTAGGCTTTTCGGTAAAGCATGAGTCAATGGAGCACTTCCGCCAACATCGGGGATATCATTTGGCACTGCCACTTCCTGATGTGCCTAGGCGGGGAGCATCAGTACTACGTAAAACCCCAGTACATCCCGCAGTTTCAGGAGCTTTGCTACGGATCTCAAATCACCTTCCTGCCAGTCGATGAGCGACCACCAAACACGCTGGATACCTGGATCGCCAACGGATTCCTCATGGATCGAGGCGTCCATTTCTATAATCAACCCGACATTATTGGATTCCTCCAAGAGTGGTTTAACCACTACGGAGGGTTCTGTGGGACAGGCTCACCCCTCTACCCAGACCGCCAATCAATGCTCTGGCGATCCGAATCCATCCTCCAAGCCCCCGTTAGGGACATCCCTTTAGATGTGCTGATTATCAACTCACCACCCACTTCCGGCCAGTGCCCCGGTTACGACCATGGGGAGGTGTGCAGATTAGGGCAGGAATTGCGCGAGAATGGCCTGTACGTGCTTTTTACCAACTGGGAGGGTGAGACACCATATACCATCACGGAGATCGCTAAATTGAGCATCCGAGCCAAGTTGATTATCGAGGTGGCTAACGGCCCTGCGTTTCCAACTCACAACATCTGGAACACAGAAACCGACCGAATAATCCTCCTTTCGCCTATGTTCTTGGACTACCATACTGGAGCGAAACACCTTCAAGCCGCCAATGCGGCAGAGGCCCGGAAACACTGCGTAGAATTGGGGTGGCTTGACAGGAAAGCGGTCTTCTGTTAATGGGATACGATGAATGAAAAAGAATCCGCATGCAGTTGCTTTGGGGAGGATGGCAAAGGGAAAGAAAAAACATATAAGCGAAGCCGAGGCTATACGCCGCGCAAAGAGCTTGGAGGCTGCAAGAGAAAACCGCTGGATTCCAAAAGATTCATTGGATGGAAGCCTGGGACATGGAGAAAAATCACCAGACCAGAATACGGAATCTGGACAGGCATGAGAAGTCGATGCCTGAATCACAACCACAAGCATTACTGCTACTATGGAGGAAGAGGAATTTTGATCTGCAACAGATGGCTGGGAATTGATGGATACGAAAATTTCCTGTCTGATATGGGTGATCGTCCATCTCCGAAGCATTCATTAGACAGAATCAACACAAATGGACATTACTCTCCAGAGAATTGCAGGTGGGCGACTCGAATTGTCCAAGCAAACAACATGAGAAATAATGTCAGAATTGAAGGTAAGACACTGCGGCAAATTTCTGATGAAACCGGAGTTCCAATATCAACATTGCGGTCGAGGAATAAGCGAAAATGACGACATATAAGGATCAGATTTCAGCCGCGATGGAGCTTCTTTCCTTAAATCCACGAACCCATGTGGTCGGATATAACTCCTCCGCTGGAGGAACGTGTGATTGCTTCCCAAAAGAACGACGGCCAGAAATGCCATTAGCTGAAGCATTATGTGCTGGAGTTTCAATAGGACTTAGCCTTAATGGGTATATACCAATACTATGGATAGAGAGAATGGATTTTATATTACATTCTTTAGACCAAATAGTTAATCACGCAGATAAGCTGGCCCTGCTCTCCAATGGCCTGCACAAGCCCGCTGTCATCATCCGTACGGCCACTGGGAACGTAAACACCCCCCTTCTTACAGGACCAACCCACTGCCAGAATTTCAGCGTTGCCTTCAGGCACATGGTCACGTTCCCGATCATCAATCTCCAATGGACTTCATCCATCATCCCTGAGTATCAAAAGGCTTTGGAGCGAGCATTGAACGGAAAGAGTACCATGCTGGTCGAAGATCGTGACCTATATTTCACCACATGATCACCAAGGAATTTACTGAACTTCTAAACGATCCGGTTCGTTTTAGCTGCTACGGTGATGCGCCAGACGAATACCAAACTCCACTGCATAAGAAGATTAGATTCAAGTATGCCACTGGAGTTTTAAGATGTGAGTATTGCTGGTGCATTCCGCAACACAAGTTTGGAAAGTGCGAACATTGCGGAGCGCCTCTATGAGATACTACTCCGAATACGGTGAAGATTCCCACCTGTTCTGCCGCTATCCCGATTTCTTCAGCAAGCCACAGTTCTACGTTGATATTGGCTGCGCCCATCCTGCCACCGGAAGCAATACCGCTTTCCTGCGTGAACTAGACTGGAAGGGCCTTCACATCGACGGAGACAAATCATGGGAGAAACACTGGGGATCGGACTTCATCCATGCGGTGGTGAGCAATGTTCCGAAGGTCCGCTTTGAGACGAATCCAGTTCATGTGCTTTCGAGAGTTGGAGAAGGAGAACCGAATACCGTTACAGTTCCTCTTTCCGAGATCCTTGAACGGGCTGGAGTTGATAAGATAGGCCTGATGAGTATTGATGTAGAGGGACATGAGTATGAGGTTCTGAGTAGTTTCTATCTCCATAAATATTGGCCCAAGTTCATAATAAGTGAGTACAATACCGCTGGAATCGGAGAAGACTACTCAGTAAAGAACTACTTGGAGGCCATGGGGTACGAGACCATTCACAAAACCGTAGCCAACTTTATCTATGCTCGCCGCCCTACAAACTAACCTGAACGAAGTCCGCGTGGAATGGCTGGGACGCCAGCCTCCCGAATTTGGACAAGTCCACGTCAAGATGTCCGCTGCGGGGATCTGTGGAGCGCAGTTGATGGAGCTGGCTGGGACTAAGGCATCCGGACCATTCCCTCACATCATGGGACATGAAGGGGTTGGGTGCGTGCAGTCCGTGGGGCATGGAGTTTCCACGGTCAAGGAAGGGGATAAAGTAGTCCTGCACTGGAGAAAAGGGGATGGGATCGAGTCCGACTTTCCAACCTATATCCATGATGGACAGAAGATCACTTCAGGGAAAGTGGTTACCTGGGCTCAGGAAGTCACCGTATCCGAGAATAGGGTTACGAGGGTTGATCCTGATGCCCCGGATGAGCTATGTACACTGTTGGGGTGCGGACTCAGTACTGCCCTTGGGACGCTAGAGCAGGAGGCGAACCTGAAGATCGGGGAGTCCATCTTGATTATTGGTTGCGGGGGGCTGGGGTTGAATCTGATTCGTGCTGCCAAGATCCGAGGTGCTTCGTTTATTGTGGTAATTGATAAATCAGATGAGAAAGAGGAACTAGCCACAAACGCTGGAGCAACCCTGTTTTGTGATCCGAATGTTCTTCATATCTACCACAATACTGACAGATTCGATGTGATCATTGATACCACTGGTGATGAATGGTGCTTCCGAACATTCCTTCCAAGACTAGCACCAAGTGGAAGGTTCATCATGGTTGGTCAGCCCAAGGGTAAAATTGCCTTCTCCATCTCTACTGCTGTTCATATGTTCGAAGGGGAGGGGAAGACCATAAAAGCAACCCAAGGAGGAGGGTTTAGACCTCATCTGGACATCCCACGCTACGTGAACGCATGGAGGGCAGGGGTTATCAATCTGGATGGGATAATTACGCACCGGATCGCTTTGGAGGAGATAAACAAAGGTATTGAGTTAGTGAAACAAGGGAATGCTGGGCGGGTACTGATTTCATTATGAAAATTCTCCTCTGTGGAAACTGCCAAACTCAGGGACTCCAGGTGTTCCTGCAACGCGCCCTGCCTTCGTTCGATATTCGGTGCATCCCGCATCTTGCTACCTTCTATGGGGAGTTTACCGAGGAACAGATAGCCGACCATCACGCTTGGGCTGATCTGGTCTTCTTCCACCACAAGCACGACCACCCACAGGATTACCCGACCAAGCAACCCAAGATCCCGTTAAGTGTCTGGTTTCAGTCCGCTCCCTTCATAGCTCAGATTCCCGAGGATCTGTGGATTGAGTTTCGAAATGGAGGAGGGAATTCGGAGGATGCGATACACTATGATTTCAACTATTCGGGACGCTGGGAGTATTGCCTGCAACGAATGCAGGAAAAGGAAGAAAGCGAGAATGTCCCTAAATTGCTTCGGATGTCTGATTTGATGTTCGTATCTGGCCGGGGATTCCAGCTCCAATTGACCTGTAATCACCCAACCTCGCTGGTGCTCCGGCTTTGGAGCTACCGAATCTGCAACTTCCTTCAGGTTCGGGAAGCTCAAGAATGGTCTTTTGAGGAATGCCTTCAAAATCCCAACATCGCTGGCCTGCCTTGCGAGGAGAGCGCCACTTCGGGAGCGCGCAAGCACCTGGGACTCAGATGGGGTGGAAGGCCGGAAGATGACGAGTCGGGAAGGTTTATTGCCCGCGAAAGGCTGGCTAAATTACTATGAAGACCAAATGCGATCACATTGTTGGATGGTGGGATGGATGCGATGAGGCTGGTTTCGTTTCTGTTTCGGACTGGAACATGCACGTCCGGGATATGGAGAGGTGGAAGTTCTGCCCGCTTTGCGGCAAGGACACATCCAAACTCAAGGAGCCAAAGCCTTATCAGTCCAATGTCACACACGATCCACTCACCCAATCCTTCATCAAGGAATCCGAGCGTTTAGGAGCGAAGATGATAGCATGGTACGCCAAAAAGCATAATAGCCTTACATCCTTCCTGGATGGCGGGACTTTTGAGCGGGAAGTAAAACATGACTAAGGAACTACTGATCGCCACGGAGAACCGGATCAAGGCTCACTGGGAGGCAGGGGATCTGCCGTACCTGACCCATCTCGCAGGTGGGAATGAAGACTTCCTCCTGGAGTACTACGGGAAGAACGTGAAACCAGGAGACTGGGTTCTTTGCTCACACCGGACTCACTACCACGCCCTGATGTACGGGATTGATCCGGATGATCTTGTTCAGCGAGTCCTGAATGGGAAAAGCATGTTCATTTATTCCGATCGGTTCATCTGCTCGGCTATTGTGGCTGGGGTATGTTCCATCGCCTGCGGGATTGCCCTCGGGATTGCGCAGAAAGGCCCGCCATCGTCGTCGAAGGTTCATTGCTTCATAGGAGACGGCGCAACGGATGAGGGATCGTTCTGGGAGGCTGCACGCTTCGCCATGGGCCGGGATCTTCCATTGACCTTCATTATTGAGGACAACGGGGCTCAGTGCGGAGTTGGAAAGACAGAGCGCTGGGGGGATTACTGGCCTCTGCTTCCTTTGGTCTCAAAGGAGAACAAGTTTCTAAAGTACTACCAATTCAATCCAACTTATCCCCATGCTGGCACGGTGGATGAGAGCGGGAAACCCACCCGTCCTCCAATCAGGTTCCCGATTGAACGGAAGGTGGAGAAGCCTGTCTGATGCTTAAATGAACGTAGCCTTTGTAAAAGACTCAACGGGATCTGTGACTGAAATTGAATGCGATTTCATCAGGACCAAGGGTGATATGGTTGAGTTAGTAATTGATCTCAGGTCGGTAAAATCGAACCGAACAGAAGTTAGGGCTATCTTCTATAAACCAGTTCTCGTTCGCCTAAAACATATACCAAAATAGCCATGGAAACACCATACACGGATCAAGACAGGATTGATGAACTGGATGAGAACGTCAGGGCCTATGTGGATTGGGTGGAGAAGGTGGATTCTGACTTGCGGGAGCACTTCCAGAAGATCCCCCTGAGAATTAAAAACGTGAACCGCCACATGGTCACAACCCCAGTTTACTAAAATATGAAACAAACCTCACTATCGGGATATTACTGCACCAAGGATTTCATGCCCGGAAGGCCGATGAAGGAAAAAGAAGAGGCTATCTATGAAGTAGCTGAATTCGCTACTGAATGGTTTCGTAAACATGGTCATCCTGAAACCACAGTTCAGGTAGTAAATATCATTCACCCGACAGACAACCCAAGGGGTGAACTGATTCAGTTCCAGACAACTACAAGAAGCTTCTAGATGACCCCTCAAATCAAGAAGTTCACGGAGAAGCTGCTCCAGGATCTCCGGAAGAGTCCTGATGTCCCGGCCCACAGTGCGATTCAGGCAGTTCTCCTGGGCTCGATCAAGCTGAACCTGAAACTGGAGGAATGCAGGGAAGTCCTGGATATTCTGCGGATGGAGTTTGGGATGGATCGGAAGAGATGGTCAGGACTGATCGTTACCCTCCTCCGCTCCATGCCCGAGGAGTTCCGGACGGACACCCAAAAGAGGATCATCATTCCGTGAATACCTGCGATACCTGCAAACACTGGAGCACAGGGAATGCATACCTCGGAGACAATCAGGGATACTGCCTTGGGAGCCTAGTTCATCGGAAGGGATATTATGTCCCCGGAGAGGGGTGGATCAATTCGGGAGACGAAAATAGAGTGGATCAGGTTTTTGTTTGGGGTCATTGCAGTGTAACGACTGGTCCAAAGTTCGGGTGCATTCACTGGGAGGACAAGGATGACCACCATTGAGCGGGATACGGCGCAGCAGGACTATTGGTGCTCTCACTGTTTAGAACTAGGGATACCCGACCCTACGATCATCCGGGGGCAGGAGTTCATGAAGGTCCGGACCCGTAGGTCTGTCCCGAGGTTCAAGAGCAAGCTAAGGTTCTTCTGCCTTGATTGCTGGGGCGAAGAGGAGGTATTTTAGAGTTTATGAACCGGAACATCTGTGGCTATCCAGTTTGGGGATGGGGAGTGTTCTTCTGGATGATCTGGAGCATGTTTGAAAAGGGAGGGTGGTTTGGATTCCTGATGCACATCGTCCTCCTCTTCGTGGCTGCCGGGATAGGCTTTCTCATCTGCTGGGCGGTCAACCAGGAGGAGTGGGAGAGGTTTCAGGAGTGGTTACGCAAATGAACCCGGAATGGAGAACCCCGGAACCGGATGAGGTAGTGGAGTGTAGGATCAACCTCCTTACCGGGGAGGTGACACAGAAGACCATGGCTGAGGTGATGGATGACTACCGCGCTGATTTCTTTGTACTAAGGTTCTGGGATCAGAAGGAATTGAAGAAGCTCAATCAGGCCCTGGGTTTCAAATAAGAACAGCCTGAAGGCACAGTAGGGGAGATTCAGGGGGTATGATCTCTCCATTTTTAATCCTCGTCTGTGTAGCCCTGCTCCTAACTGTCCTGTCATTCGTCTGGGCGCAGTACCCCTTCATCAGTGTGGCGGTTCTGCTGGTTTGCGTCGCCTTGTTGATTGGGAAGGGCTGAAAATGAGAAACCGCCCTGAAGCGAAGGCTTGAAGGCGGCTCTCGGTGAGGTATGATCCCCTTGTATGAACAACTCATCCAAGGATGGCGCAAGGCGCGCCAATGTCAACCCGTGTCCACTCGGACCATCGGTTCCAGTTAAAGGACACAGGGCAACCAAGGGATACGGAACACCAAGGAGAATCTGGGATAGGAGGTGCCCGGTCTGCGAAGGAAGCGGTGTGGTCAGGGGAATAGAGGGGATGACTCCTTGCTTGAGGTGTCAGAAGTGAAGGCACAGGATTTCAAGGTCTTCATGCGGCAGGCAGAACTTGAGATGGATACAAAGGCCCTCTGGTGTTTGATTCTCACATGGGCCAACAAGGATGGCACCAACGCCTACCCAACCAGGGAAACGCTTTGCGAGGTTAGCGGCAAGAAGATGACTTGGGTGAAGAAGCATCTGAAGATATTGAAGGACAAGGGATACCTGAAAATAGGCAAGGCCAGAAAGCATGGAGCAAGGCATTCTCACAACGTATACATACTTTCGTGTAGGGGCGCGGTGGAGACCCCATATGGGGGCGCGAGAGCGACCACTACCAAGTCCCTTAACCAGAACAGCGATAGTCTGTCGGTAGAAAGTGAGGCTATTCTGAGAGTGGTTCCACGAGTAGAGGAAGAGCCAGCGAAGTACGGACTACAAGCGTAGTGAGACATTTAGGTGGTTAAATTCTGAGTGTGAGGTACCACGCACACCCGCGTCACTTCCTCCCTCGCCCCCATCGAACCTGCGCGTGCGCTACCCAGCGAGAAAAAGAGATGCCTTAACCAACGAGCCACGCGAGGTGTGTACGAGCCATGAGTAGGCGAACAGCGTGAGCCCTACGATTGCGAGACACACGTACACGAGGTATGCGACAGCGGAACACTAGGTTGACGCGTTCTAGGGCCATCCCTGCGCAATTAAACGTGGGTTACTGTAAACCTCGCTTTAAGCGTCTGCTACGTGGCTCACGTCTGGGACGCTGGTTGACATGATGTTGACGTTGACCAGCGATCTAGCGTGTTCCTGCTCACTCGCGTGTAACTTGGCCCAACTGGAAGTAGCGTTGAGTAAGGCACTTGTGTTCTTTACCAGCTTGTCATCATCCTGGTTCTCCAACGCTGTAGCTGTCTTATGAATCGTACTCGCCAAGCTTAATTTACTCTGGTTCTTGTAGTTATCCACGATCTCAGCAGCGCTCTTGATTACAACCGATGACAGCTCTTGTTTCTCAATCTTGAGAGCCTTGGCTTGCTCTACTAACTCCCTGTGTTCGAACCACTTCTCTCTCTTGCTCCACTGGATTACCGTACATTCCTTCAGTCCAAACTGCCTTGCGGCCTCTCTCACTCCGATCTGTAACGCTACCATCTTTACCTTTTCGTGATCTACCTCAAGAGCTTGTGGCATAATGTTGAGATTTTCGCAGAAAGGTTGTCACGAACAAGGCTCTTTTCCGGATTGAACAGTTGAAGGGTTGGATTGTCTGACCCTTTGCGACCCTCTCCGCTCCTGAGGGGAATACAGAGTTAAATATATGAAAACCTTCCGCAAATCTCCCTACTCTCCATTCGTTCCCGGCTGCAAACTGGTCAGGGTTTTGCCCCGTGGCGGGCGTCGCTATGTTGTTGTAGACGCTGACCGTTACAATGCTGTCCCTCGGGCTCCCGTTATTCCGGGTCGTGTTGTTCCTCCGGTGGAGAACGGGCAGGAATTAACCCTTTGGCTTTAACTATCATGACCACCCGCAGCCTCCTGCACCCCTCTCATGCTGAGGGGAATACAGAGTTAAAGATATGCTTATTTCGAACATTGACTACCGGCGCTCAACTGGACTGACTATTACTGGGCGCTGTCCTACCGTATCGCATGGCCTTCATTCCATTCCAAAGAGCGATGCGAACTACCCACAATGCGTCAATTGCGGTATCTCCTACTGCTGCCTAGAAGCATCGAAGGGAGAGACGCATTCGGCTTCTACTGGATGGCAGCACGAGAAAGTAAAGGAGAACGTCTACCTGATTCATGGCAGCCGTGGTTCTCTCTACATCTCAGCTCCAGATGGGACACAGGCGATGGAGATTTACCTTCAATCCTAGCCATGACTACCCGCATCCTCCTTCACCTCCGTTGCATGGTCCGCCATGGGCACTTTGCCTGGCACCTTGCTGGGATACTCAGGGAATTTCAGAACTAAAGACATGAAAAAGATAAACGCCAAGGTCGGCTACACCACAGAAGGTGACACTGCCAAGCTGTACGCCCGCTACAGGAACAAGGTCGGGCCAAACCCTCTGGTTTGTTTCGCCACTTGCCATATTGCGACCATTCCACTGCTGAAGAAGGATGGCGTAATGGCTCACTCCAGACTCCTTAAGATGAATCCTATTAACCACTAATTGAACATGAACACACATTCACCGCTTCCTTGGAAATTAGATGTCCGCCCAAAGGGGGAGCTGGAAATCCAGCAATCCAATGGCGTTCCGATTTCCGTAATGGCGTTTATTCTGGCTCACACTGAAGCCAACGCCCAATTTATCGTCACTGCCTGCAACTCCCATCAAGCACTGGTAGATGCCCTCCGCCTGATGCTTGAAGAGAATGCAGGATCTGATTCCAACGCCATTAGGGCCGCTCGCGCAGCCCTCGCCCTCGCGAAAGGAGAACAGAAGTGAAAGCGCACGATAACGGATGTTTCTACAGTGTTACCGTGTCCAGGCGGGATGTTGAGGACTTCAAAGAGCAATGGCCCTGCAATGGAATGCCCTCGCGTTCCATCTGGTTTCAGTTCGACAAGCGCAACGGAGACTTGGTGGATATGGTCCCGTCCAACTGGGAAGAGCGGGGCGCGGACGGTTCGGCCATGCTCGCTTTGATCGAGGATGCCCAGCAATTCGCCATCAGGAAACTACTCATCCCATGAACCTCCTACCCCTCCTTCCCCTTCCCTTCATCCTCGCTTGGATAATTTCCGGCTTCCTCTGCTGAACATTCAACCCCTGCGCGTGTCCTAGCTCGCGCGCAGCCTTGAGTGCTCAACGGAGACTCGCGACGAAGGGCGCTTTCCCTTCACTACAGAGAGAAATACATGAAAACAGTACTGACTAAATCACAGGTTAAAACCTTCGGTCCACGCTTCATTTCAGGTTATGGGAAGAACGCCATGATCACAGCCAAGGTCCGCTACGACGATCAATGCGGAAATGGTCACAATACTTTCAGCATCACGGCAGAGGTAGTCACCCCCGAATCCAAGCGCAGGCAAGACATAGAGGCGGGCGGATGCTTGCACGAGGAGATTGCCCGCGTCTTCCCTGAATTGGCCCCTTTCATCAAGTGGCACCTGGTCTCATCAGACGGTCCCATGCATTATCCTGGGAATGCTATTTACCACGCGAGCAACCGGGACCATCGCGGACTCTTGAAGGGGGAAAAGAAGCAGCTGGCCAATGGGCGGACCAAGCAACCTGTTTGGGAGCGTATCATGCGAGACGACAAGGGCAACCGGGTTACTTACAGTAGCTCCAACTGGGTAGACTCAGACGAGAAACCCACGGAAACCCTCACTGCTCAATGGGAGCCGGTTTGGATTACAGGGGAAGGAAAGGAGAGGGAGTTGAACCATGCTCGCTCCTCCGCCGTTTGGCCGGAAGCTACCGATGAAGAGCTGATGTCTCCCGACCTTAAAGAAAAGCTGGAGGCAAGACTCCCCGCACTTATGGAGGAATTCCGCCAAGCGGTCGAATCCCTTGGCCTCACCTTCTGAGGCATGAAATACCCTCCCGTAGCCTCCTGTACTCCTTTGATGCTTCAGTCGATGCGCAGTGCCATCCGGGAGAGAAAAGCGCGCTACAGGGCATTCTGGCTCTACTACGGGCCATGCTACGCCAGCTTCTCAATCCTCATGGTCCTCTTGGTCCGCTGCTTTGTCCTCAAATCTCTATGACTCAGAAACACTTCGTCCTTATCCGCTCAGGGCCATGGAAGGGAACCATGATCCGCTTTGCTACCCCGGAGCAGCTAAAGACAGTCAAGCGCGCCTCCCGGTCCTACAACCTAGTCACTTGGAAACTCCTGGATACTGCTCTTTGCGCGCAGTTTCCGGAGTGTTTGGAAACCAAATAAAGCCATCAATTTTGAACATGAAACATTCAACCCGTCTTGATTCTTTCACTATTAAGCATCTTGCCGATTGGTGTGAAAGGCATCGCCCAACATGCGAGCCAGCAGGAAAGGTGTGCGCGCAAATGGTGAGCTTCATGAATGGGCTGGAAGAGCCAGATAGACAGTTTTATCTGGATGCAGGTTGGACGAAAACCTTTGACGCGATGAAACAGAACTTATGCAAAACCCAATAGAAACCGGACACGAACCCGTGAATTCATTCCGCTCTCAGCTAGAACATATCATCAATTGCTTCAATAAGGAGGCGGGATCTAATACACCCGACTTCATCTTGGCAGAATACCTGGAGGGATGCCTGAGGGCTTTCGATGAAGCCGTCAAGAAAAGGTCTGATTGGTATGAACCTCCATGCCCTCAATGCGAACCACCTTCCACCCCATGAAACCCCGCCGATTAGCCCTTTCGCTTCTTGCCCTTTACTTCTCCTTTCTCCCTTGGGGTCTGGTCTCGACCAGACCCGTGGAAATCAGGAGGGAGAGGGTGATTGAACCTCACTACCAAATCTTGACCCCTGCTTCCTATGCGGGGTTGAGAAAATCCTCCAGAGCTTGAACAAAAACCCAAATCGTATGTCAGATAAAGCCATGAATTTACGCCCATTTAATCTTGAAGAAGCAAAAGCCGGGAAACCAGTCGTTACCCGTGATGGAAGGAAAGTCCGTCTCTTCTGTTTCGATCTCGTTGGCGACGATGCAGTCGCTGGAGCTGTGACTATAGGTGAAGGCAAAGAGGATGCAACTTCATGGACTCTGGAGGGTAGGTACATATCTCGTCTGGAGGAACACGCTCGTGATCTGTTAATGGCTCCCGTTGAAAAGACGGTGTGGGTGAATGTCTATCGAAACAAGAATGAGGATCGAAGCTGCGATGTTTCCATTACTGGGGGATACGAATCAAAAGCCTCTGCCTTGGATGGACATTCGAATTGCGGGTACATTGGAACCTTTCCCTTTACCTTCACCGAATGAGCACTCAGCATTTTCAAGGTCTCCTCTTGTCCCTAGAGCACAGAATCCGCGATTTGAAAGACTGGATCGACCGCCACGATCTACCCTATCGTACCCAAATCAGTGCTCTTCTTCATGAGGAATCCAGCCCGCATAACCTGCTCGAAGTCCTCTGCCACTTTGACTCTTACAAGGAAGCTAACCGCTGGGCGTGGTTGCACTGCAAATGCACCGATTCCCAGCATGGGGTGGATGCAAAGAGGGTTTCCGGGTTAAAGGACGGTGCGCCCAAGTCCTACATCTGGATTCAGATGCCCGATTTTCGGATTACCCTGATCTTCCCTAGTTCAACCCATCCTGAATGCAACCTGATGCCCGTATGAAACTCGCTGCTCACCTCCTTTTAATGGCCGCTTGGATGACTGGATTCCTTGCGGGATTTGGATTTGGTCTTTCGTTCAATAACCCCAAGTCCGCTCCGGTGCGCGATAAAGCCATGCCTTCCAGCCTGGAGTACCGTGGTCCTAAACCTGAACCGGAACGCTTAAGCTTCACCTTTTAACCCACCCGATGAGCAAACAAGCAAGCATGAAAACAGCCACAGAGTTTATCGAGTTCTTCGAAGCTATTCCGGAGGAGAAGTGGACGACTGGAACCTTTAAGAAAGGAGACCAGTGCTGCGCGGAGGGGCACCTGAGGCAGCGACGCACTAGATACCGTCACAACATTGAGCGGCTGGAGAAACTACTCCGCCCCGTATGTTCTGCGACGACCGAATTGAGCGCGGTCGTATTCATTAACGATGGGCTCGATCTGAGGTTCCCGCAGCCTACCCCGAAGCAGCGAATCCTCGCCGCCCTTCGTGAGATCCAAGCAAAGGAGCAGCAAGCAAGCATCTAACTGATTTACTAACATGAGCACACTATCGGAAACCCTAGGAATCACCAAAGAGGAAGTACTCGCTATGGCTGCGAGCAAGATCGCCGACGAATACGCCGGAGACGACTACGACAACATCGGGAAGCGCGTCGAGACCATCATTCAGCAGCGCGTTAAAGAGGCATTTGAGCGTGGCCTATCCATCCGAATCGACGCCTTCCTCCAAACTGAAATGGAGCGGCTGATCTCTCAGGAGATTGCCGCCGTCAATATCTGGGGAGAGAAGACCGGCAAGCCTACCACGATTCGTGACTGCCTCGCCGAGCGGGCGCGCATCTTCTGGGAGGTGAAGGTCAACAAGGATGGGCGCGAAGAGTCCTATGGCGGCACGCCGCGTTTTGAGCAGGTGATGAAGAAGATCCTTCAGGAACAATTCACTGAAGCCATCAAGGCAAACGCAGAGGCGATCCTTTCAGAGTTCAAGAAAGCCGTCCGCGAGGATGCCGTTCAAACCGTCACCAAGCACATCGACAATCTTATCAAGGTGAAATGAAACTCAACCCCCGCCTAGACAAACTGCGCAAACTAGCGGCGCACCTGAGAACCGTACCACCGGAGAACTTCGACTTTGGGACGGTCTGGTGCGGGAGCGTTGGTTGTGCGATGGGACATGCGGTTAGCGTGTTTCCGGAGGAGATAGGAAAGTTTCCTCAAGCCAGACACGCCGAGGGACCAGACCACATGCAAGTTGGCCTGCTTGATGGGTCCGCTGCGGATTATGGTCATAGCGCAGACAGGTTGTTCAACCTATCGCATGGGGACGGCGAGCTCTTGTTCACTCCGCTTTCCGCTGAAGACATTCATGAAGAACTGCCATCATTGGACGACTACGCAACCCCCACCGAAGTCGCCGACATGCTGGAGCAGTTCTGCCAGTTGGTCGAATCGGGGAAGCTGGAGCAGTACGAGACTGACTAATGACCTTCTATGTGGGGCTTCATCATCCAAATGACGCCCGGCACTTCCAAAGGTCTTTTATATCTATTAACGCTTTGAAAAGCAGAAAGAGCCATTTTAGCCCGAGCGACTGGATCATGGATTCAGGGGCGTTCACTGAGATTTCCACTCATGGGAGGTATCGCTCCAGTGTCGAGATTTACGCCCAGCGAATCTATCGGTGGAGCTTCGTTGGGAACCTGCTGGCTGCCGTCTCGCAGGACTACATGTGCGAGGCTCATATCCTGAAGATCACGGGGCTGACGATTGCCGATCACCAGCGGCTCACCATTGAACGCTACGATACCCTTCGCTCATTAGTCTCCTGCTGCTACATTCTGCCCGTTCTTCAGGGCTACCAATGCGAGGATTATTTAAGCCATTTGGATCAATACGGGGACCGATTCCAAGGGGGTGCCTGGGTGGGTGTCGGCTCAGTCTGTAAGAGGAACACGAACGTTCAAGAAATTGAGACGATCCTCTCAGCAATCAAAGAACGCCGACCGGATTTAAAGCTGCATGGATTCGGGCTAAAGGTCACTGCCTTGGGCAGCCCACTTGTTCGTTCACTGCTTCACAGTTCGGATTCAATGGCGTGGAGTGATGCAGCTCGTAAGGAATCCAACATAATGCGGATGAAGCTGGAGAAGGAATTAGGTCGAAAGCTGAAACCCAGGCACGCTCGCGCCATATTAGCGGAACGCGGGATTAGGATGCGGGACGCGAACGACTGGCGCGAGGCCAGAACCTACAGTGAACGAATTGAAGCCCTATGCAACTAGCCACCCAACCCAACGAGAAACGCTGCCACCGGATGCGGGAGACGCATATCCTGCCTCTGCCCCCATGTTGCCCCATGAGCGGCAACCCACTGGAGGGAAGCCTAATCGAGATAAGCTACGCCCCTTCGGATAGGATTCTCGAAGTAGCGTCCCTTCGCACCTACGTGGACAGTTACATTGGGGGACGCGGTGAGATCCGTTCAATGGAAGGGATGATTCAGCAGATCACCCAAGACTGCGCCAATGTGGCTGGCGTCATGGTTCACTCCGTCGCCCGACTCAACATTAACCCAAACCAGCGAATGACTCTCGAATGCTCGGCCCTTAGCCACCCCGCCGCAGTGTTCGTCAAACCGGAGGATGTATGAGCTATAAGAAACTTCCAAGACTATCGAGCGCCAAGTTTCAATTCGAGCATAGCGCCTATGCTCAGCGCGTGTTTCTTTTAGAGAACGTTGAGGAGCCTCCATTCATGGGCGCTGTACCCGGATGGGAGATAGTCGGGCATGGAAAGATCGACATTCCGGGCGGCACTGATGGCGTCGTGGTGATGCTGGAGAAGATCACACCGGCAGGAGAGGAGCACATGCTGGACGGCGGTGACATGCCCGAAGGAACCCGCATTTGGCAGCACTGCCCAAGCTTCGTAATCGACCATTACAACGTCGTCAAACCGGAGGAGAAGCGATGAGTATTGAGCAATGGAAATTCCCGATTGGCGGTCATGTCGCGACACTGACTATTGAAAGCCCGTCCACTCAGGTGATCGAGCCTGAAGACATGGACGCTCTTTTTGAAGCAGGACTGCTGTTCAAGCGACAGATCATCACGCGCCACAAAGCCCGTCTCGCACGAGAGGCGCAACCAGACTTCGAAATCTAGCCCCATGAACCCGAGCGAAACACAAAGCGATCCGAACACCAGATATTGCCGCTGTGGCTACGACCTGAAAGTGCGCGGCCATTGCGGATGCGGGAGATACTTCTCCGTCTGCCTTGGATGCCGACTTCCAACCCGAGCCAATCGTTGCACATGCAAAGTGAAGACACGAAACATGGATTACCCGGAGGAATGGTCATGAGCGAAACACAAAGCGAGACGCCACGGACTGATGCGCAAGTGTATTGCTTTGAGGAGGCACGATACGCTGGCCAGATTGGGGATGGCGTATTTGCAGAATTCGCCCGCCAGCTAGAACGCGAACTCACCGCCCTCAAGTCCCCCGAACTGCCGGGAGATGCGAAGGCGCGGATTGAGGAGATTACAAATCGTGTCTACGAGCACAAATACCAACACGGCGAGTTAAACACTCTCGAATGTATTACCGTTGCCCTCACCGAGCTTCACGCCCAGCACCAGCGCGAGATAGTGGCGCTGCAATATAAGGTTACGGACTCACTTGAGCAGTTAGTAGCCGCTCACTTGGCGCTGTCAGTGCTCCCGGCTCAATTCGAAGAGCACCTGAACGCTGCCATGACCCTTGGAGAGGTCTGTAGTTGCACGGATATTCGCTATCTCGTCGATCTGATCCGAGTGCTACTCCCCGAACCACCGAAGCCATGACTATTACAGAACTCGTTCAAGCCATTGGGGATGAGAATATCTCCATCCAGAATCTGGCCAATAACTTCACTAATGGAACGTGCGGTAAGATCGAGGGGAAGATTACCTTCGTAACTTCGCGCGAGAATACTCAGGCGATCATGCGGCAAGCGGCGGGTATAGACAGCGACCTAATGGCCCTCGTCCTGTGGTTCCCGAAGAATAAACTACCTAACCCATGAACCCCGAACAAAAGGAACCAACAGATTCAGAGCGCCTCGATTGGCTTGAGCGCAACCTAATGCACCTTAGCCATGATCGCGCGACTTGCTCCGTGGATATGTCCGGCATTTGCGTGCGCGGCCAATTGGTTAACGAGGCAAGGGGATCACAGGGAGGGCCAAGCTCTTTCCGGGTTCGCCATCGCTCTATCCGTGAAGCCATCGACGAAGCAATTAACTGGAAACCCGCCTAACCCATGACCGACCATAACGAAGCAGCAGCAGAGACGCCGGACCTTCCAAAAGACTGGGAAGGCGTGGCCGTCGATCTCATGAACGACCTCGTAGCCGCCACCTCCGAACTCGAACGGTTGCGCGCAGAGGTGGAGAGGCTGAATGGCGATCTAGGCGCTGCTAATGCCGATATTCGAATCTACGAGGATCGCGACAAGCACTGGATTGCCTGCATCAGCGCCGCGCAAAAGAATGAAGATCGAGCCAAAGCTCTCGACGAGAAGATCGTCACCCTCGAATCCGACAACGCCGCCCTTAAGCTGCGCGTGAGTGAGTTGGAGGAACGCTGCGAAGTGGATGATGTTCAATGGTACAACGAACTCGGGAAAGTGGGCTCGCCTCAATCCGAAATCGCAGCCCTTCGTATTCGGATAGGTGAATTGGAAAGCTATGTGAGCCTTGATCCTGACTTGGTCAAACTCCTCGCTGGATGCCCGCCAGCAGACGAGTCACTACATAAACTCAAAGATGCCCGCATCGCCTCCCTCGAAGCACAAGTGGAGACGGCGACCCGTGAACTACTGTCATACCGCCAAGCCGACGAGATGGGTCAACCATCCATTTCCGAACTCAAGGACAAAGCAACCGCTTACGATAGAATATTGGAAGTGTATGCATCTTGGGACGGATCCGGAGCTGGATCGGCCTATGGAACATTGCGCAGGATAAAGATCGCTGCCGCCATCGAGCGGATCGAGAAAGGGGATTGAACGGTTCGTGATTTAGAGTGTCTATTCTTACCTAAACCCTACGGCTTAAAGGCCAAATTAAAAACACAATGAAAGCACCTGCAAATAACAGCAAGCCCCGCATCCTCTGCGATCCCGGACTCCACCTTTCCCGGCTGGTTCAGGTCGTGGATCTGGGCAACCAAAGGTTCCAAGGGAAAGACCCATCCCGGAAGATCTACTTCGGGTTTGAGACCCTGGAAGCAACCCACGTCTTCGATGAGAAGAAAGGCCCCGAGCCCTTCATGCTCCAGATCGAGTTTGCCTTCTACATGACCTCCTCGGGGGACAAGAAGACCAAGCTCCGTCAGTTTGTGGAGAGTTGGTTCAACAAGGCATTCCCCTCTGATGAAGAGGCTTCTGCTTTTGACTTCTCCAAGCTCCTTGGGCGGCTGGCTGGCCTGATGATCGCCCATCAACCCAAAAAGGACGGGAATATGAAATCCGTGATCGTGGGCATCTGCCCTCCGGATAAGGAGAAAGCCAAACTGGACTGGCCGGAACACAATCCTCAGATCTGCTACGAGATCGAGCAGCGGGAATCGGGAGGATTCTCAAAGTTGCCTCCTTTCCTCCAGACCAGGATCAGGGAGTCAGATGAATTCAAGGAGCAGCCCAAGGGAGAGTATTACGAGGCCGCTGCCTCAAACTACGATCCAGAACTTCCCGAGGACGATATTCCGTTCTAGTTCATGCCTCTGCAATCTTCACCGGGGGGCCATGCCCCCCAAACCCCTGATATACACGACCTGTATCGGGTGCAGAAAGAAGCGGACAAGCTCTCTCAGCAGTTACTGGAAATGACCGATGATCGGGCGGCGGCAGCTCATATTCTGGAATATGATGGAGACCGTCGAAAGCGGGCACTCGCCGAGTCTGTTTTATCGGCATTCAAAGCTGGGGCAAACTCCAGCGCCCATGCTGAACATATCGCCCGCGCCAGTGATGCCTACGGGGCCGCAATCACCCAGCTTGGAAGGGAATATGCCGCTGCTGAACAAACCCGGAAGAGGGCCGAGGGGATTCAGATCAGGTTGGATGTTCTCCGCAGCATCATGTCAAACGAACGGAAGGCTTTAGACCTATGACCGCTATTCAAAAAGAAGCAGACGAAATCATCTCACTGATGAGGCAATCCAAAATGGATAAGATCAGAAGTTACTTGGAAAAGATCATGAAGGGAAGGGATGTGATGCAGATGAACTCAAATTCCCTGTTTGTGGATGCCCTGAAGAAGATGTTCAAGGAAGCCTCCAATAACGCCCCACTGCCATGAAGACCCGAGTATTCGTAACCCTGTTTACCTTGGCCGACACCAACGGAACCCGCTACGCAAAGGAGAAGAGGGAGTTTGATTTCCCGGATGATGTGAATATCGATGCGGCTTATGCTGAGATTCACGACAAGTTCGGGATGCTGGGAAGGGATAACCGGGCCGATCAGTCCGGGAATAGAATTCTGGCCCCACTCAAGTACGCGGTGATCCATGGCCATCAGCGGGTGGATGACCGGAGGGAGAAAGTAGTCCTTCCTTCCGAGCGGGCCATTGAACAGGATTTACTGGACCCCTTAACGCTCAAGGCGTGCCTGAAGGACTCACCGCGAATTGCCGCTAAACGAATGAAGGGAGAACCATTTTGACCGCCCAAGAACCCAAACAGTACGGCAGCGAAAGTTGCCACGCGTACGACCGTGAAGGAAACCCCCGCCATTCCGTTCCATACAAGGACAAGAAACGGGCAGGAGAGATGCGCCCAACTACCCTTCGGGACATAAAGGAAAATCGCTGGCTACCCTCTGTCTCTGCGATACTCGGTATTATGGAAAAGAAGGGGCTGGATAAGTGGAAGAAGGAGCAGGTGGCGAAGGCTGCCTACAGCGTGTTCCAATCTGAGGATTACAGGGGAGACCAAGAAGCGTTCGTGGAGGCTGTTCTGGTTCATGCCGAATCCAACATGACCAAGGCCCGCGACTTGGGAACGGAGATCCATGGGGCGATTGAATGGTATCTTTCATTTCTCCAAACCAACCATCCGGTTGCGTACCATTGTCAAGATGGCTTAGTTCCACTGAGTAGGCATTCCCGCTGCGTGGAGGCCGCTGTAGACGCTTTGAAGGAGCTAGGGGTATGGGGACAGCCATTTGAGGCTGAGAAGACGTTCAGCAGCCCGCTAGGCTATGGGGGGACAATTGATTTCCGGAGCGGGCCAGTCTACGTGGATTTCAAAACGGTGGACTCCTTGTCAAAAAAACTTACCTACGATGATCGGTGCGCCCAGCTTTGTGCCTACCGTAGAGGCCATTGGGATAACGGAGGGATTGCTGGTGGTTGGGACAACTGCACACTGGCCAACATCTTCATCTCCACCTCCGAACCTGGAAAGTACCTGATTCACGAGTGGTCCATGGAGGAGAAGGAGCGAGGCTGGATGATGTTCCAGCAGTGCCTAGCCCTCTGGAAGACCGTTAATCGTTACGATCCAACCCTTTAATCTCCATAGGTCACTTCCCTTAAACGGTGTGGAACCACTGGGAGTGACCGCCCTAAAAGCCTCCGAATCCATTGATTGGCAGCACCCAATACCGATGGGCATTCTGTGTCCTTCCTAATCAAAATGACGCAATGTCGTTCCATCGGTTCCTGCTGTCTGGGAGTCCGCGCTTATGCGGCTCCCCGGAGGTGAGGTTTTCAACACTAAAAAAACGTAAATCTATGAGCGACAAGACTTTCTCAGAGACACAAGGCCACGCTCCCTTTGATTGGAACAGGTGGCTGGACCGGGCAGTTCTAAAGAATCCTTCATCGGATGAATTCCAGATGGCTTATGGTAAAGCAAATCAATGGGTTACCTGTGCCGTTGGGAATCAATGCACCATTATCCCTCGGTATCTACATGATGGTTCAGGGGGCGAGCCTCAAGACAGGGAATTACGTAATCTTGGAATGCGATTCATGCACAATATCCAAAACGGAGAATGGGGCTCTGCCAAGTACACCCTTCTCCAGATTGAGCAGAGGTCGGCTGTCTTGATTGAGGGGGAGTTGGGGAAGTTGAATAAAGGATTGAACGATCCTGGCCCTGTGGTGTCGTAGGAGGCAGTTATTTTATAATGCATCGGAAACGAATCGGCCCAGAGAACGTTCGAACAAGCTAGTAGGAGTAGCTCCCGAAAGCCCCGTAAACGACTTAGGAGGTTCTGGAGAGTTGATCGCTCTCCCCGATGCACCCTTTTACAAATGCGAGGGAAAGAGCAGCCGCCAGTAGCGCAAGTAGGTTACGTAGAAACGCTTGCGGGTAACGGGCAAGAGCAGGGGTTGAAACTGATACCTCTCTCCTCACGCCAATTTACTTTGCTACAAACCATGGGCCATTAGAGTGGTCCTAGACAAAAGCAGACGGGCTCTAACCCGAAAACCGCTGTCGGCAGTCTTGCGTCTGATAAACGTGAAGGTCGGCAGCATTTCTTTTTCTGAACGACGGTAATCTGACTGCTTGCCATGCGCGGCAGTCGTGGCTACGGTCCGTTGCGCCGTATCGAAACTGGCCCTTCTCCTTAAAAATGGGGAGGGGCCTTTCTTTTTCCTAAAATCGTAGTTGACGTTTTCCTTGGTCTGGGGCAGAAGGCGTGCGTTCGCAGAGTAAGCTGTGGGCGTGATTTTTCACTTTGGCCTCCGAGTCAAATGCTTGCTGGACGAGTATCCAGGTAAATCCCGATCTGCTTACTCAGGTCGGGATTATCTTTTCCGGGCGGACGCTCTAAACCGTAGCTACCAAGACGGAAACCCGGCAGTGCACTTGTTCAGTCCGCACTGAAGATTCCGGAGGAACACAGGCCCGTCCTTGCTCAATGGAAGCCCTGTGGGAAGATAGAGCGAAAACACTCTGTTCTTTGCATCCAAGGCTGTTGCGAGCCGCGCTAGCCACGAACATGGTTACTGGGCCACGCCAATCAGGAGTAATGTTCTGAGGCCAGATTGAAGCCGTGCGTCCCGTCATTGCAGCAGCCTTGGATTCAGAGAGCAGCCGTTTTCTCTTTCCTTTTCTTCTTCTCTTTTACGGGCGCGGTGTCGCTCGGGACTGCGTACTTCGGTGTACCCTCTGCTTTTCGGGGGGCTTTTGCTTTTGTCTCTTCTTCCTTTTCCTGTTCTGTTTTAAGTTAGGATTGAACGCTTGGGACGCTCAAGTGTCTCCCCTCGCGAATGAACACTAAGGAAATCCACTATACCGGAAAATGAGCACTGGAACCACCTACGAGCGCAGTTCTCCGAAAGAGAGAGCAAGAATCAGGCGACAATGCATCCTGTTTAAGTGTCCATACTGTCACGCTAAACCCGAAGAGCATTGTCTTGGAATTGGAGGCAAGAAAGCCCATCCTCATTGGGATCGAAGACAGAAGGTTAAGAACTGGTCTGATAATCCCCTCGATACCGACATTGATTTCGTAATTCAAACTCCTTCACCGAATATGAACACTGACATCACCCGAAACTGGGAGCAAACCTGCCTAAACCGTCTCTTTCCCTGTGCGGTCAAGGTCTACACCCCGGAAGATATTTCCACTCGTCTAGATTCAATCGAAACCATCCTCCGAGTAGTTCTGGATCGCCTGTCCGAAGTGGACGGAAAGAGACTCCGTGATGAGGTGGCACCGTTTGGCTATAGGGTGGATGTGGTAAATAAGGAGTATTGAACGAAACCACCCCAAGATTGTCATAACCCACATGACTTCAGATTTCGATCTCCCAGACACTCAGAAGGAGTACATCAAGCGTTTCGGAGCACGGTGGATTGATGAGTTCACCAAAGACAAGAACGCCCACGAGGGCAAAACCCCCTGTAAGCACTGCTCTGGAACGGGGAATGAGTTCTACTCTATGTATCGCATGTGCCCTGAATGCCAAGGCACCGGAGTCCAGAAATGAACAACCTTCACGACGAGAAAATAATCCAACTGTTCAGGTTTGAGAACGGTTGGCTCCTAAGAAAAAAGGATGCATACGAATCCGATCCTCGATGGGTATTCGAGTCAACTGAATCCCTCTGCGAACAACTCCCTGAAATCATCGGACAATCAGGTTGGAGGGTCATGGTGAACAAGAAAGAAACCCCAGCCCGTGGAGATGGCGGGAGATTCCTGCCTAAAACCCCATGAAAATCACCTACTACTCCCTCCTGGTCTTCGGATCACTCTTCTTTGCTTACCGTATTGTCCGGAAATGAATGCTCAACTTCAAGTACAGGAACCAGATGACATCATCTTCACAGCCTCCTTCACCATGACCCTGAAGGATTGGAAACAACTAAGGGACCAGCTTTCTAATGGAGTTTGGCCAGCTTGCGATTTCCGGCAGTCAATCCGAGATATGATTTCTTTGGCCGAGAAGACGTTTTATCCACATGCTGATAATCCTGAAACCGGAAACCAATGATCGCCCAGCAACTCTCCTCAGAACTGGAGTCCAAGACGGTCAGGTGTCCTGCTTGTAATTCCAAGCTTGAATGCTTCTTCCAGAAGAGGAGTACCATCCGTGGGAATGAAAGGGAGATCATCCACGGGCCGGGAATATTCCGCATCTACCACTCCAGAATTTCCTGCCTTCTGAGGTTTGAGATCTTTGGGGAGTCCGGGACTGAAGAAGAGGCGTGGGAGAAGGCCAGAACAACCGTTTCAAACACTAAAACACCATGATACTAGGAAGTAAATCAAACTGGAACGTCTCCCTCCCGAGAGAGGCCCGTCAACATCGCATGAGGCTGAAGAGGAAGATGGAACGCCAGCCTTCGGGATACTACAACCAAACCAAGGATATTCGTCACCTTCACCCACGGAGCCAAAGACCCTAATCCCGTGGTCCCTCCCGAATTACAGGCCCTCCTGAGCGCCTATCAGCAAGCCACTGGCTTCCAAGTCAGCCTCTCCTATGAACGCAAAAGAACTCTCTCAGATCTTCATGCAAGAGGAATTACCCCGGCAGATGTCACGGGAGTACTCAATGAGCTTAAAAGGCTCATCCAGTCTGGGACCAAGGGGTATTCTGATTCCTCCCTCGATTGGCGCAACGCCATGGGGAACCCGGATACAGTGGAGGAGAGGGTTCTTAGACTCCGTCAAAGGCACGCAAGGAAACCCAAACCCGTAGAACAAGTTCAGCATGAGAGACAGACCGGCAACGGAACAATCAGGGTACTGGAAGATCCGGTTTCAGACCGCTCCGTTCCCGCAATTGATGTCCGGGCCGGGCTCCTGGATCTGGCAAACTCACTCAAACAGAAAACAGCATGAACCAAAAACAAACACTCAAATTGTCTCAAGCTATGGAGGCTTGGTGCCGAGGGATTGAGTGCCAGGTTTCCTATAAGGGAAAAGATGATTGGAGCGATCTAGATCCAGAAGAATGCTCTTGGGATAGTGGTTACGACTACCGCATCAAACCAGAGCCCATGGAGATTGAGGTGTGGGTACATCCTGATGGGCGTCTTTGCTCTGATGGGAACTGCGGAGCAATTCATACTTTTCCTTGGGGAAAGAAGAAGTTCCGGGAGGTACTGGAATGACCAAGAAGGATCTCTTCGAGCGTTTCGAGTCCCACTACGGACGCCCTCCGGTAGTTGTTGACCAAGCAGCCCTTTCCCGCGCTGAGAATGCCCGCCATCAAGCGGAATACCGCGCAAGGCACCCAGACTACCGGGAGAAGCATCGCCTCTACATGAGGCGCTATAGAGCCCGAGGGATGTCCCTAGCCCTAAAACGAAAGGCCAAGGGGATGTTTGAACAACTGGAGAACTTGAAGGTCCAATCCGTATTACCTACACCCTCAAAACAGACAAGGGAACCTACCGATGTACCCTGAGACCCTTCAACGCCCTGATGCAGTCCCGCTACGTCCGGATCGAGAAACAAAAGCGGTTCCTCTTCTTCAAGTGGTATGAGCACTATGCCGATGAACCCATCTCGGAGATCGACTGGGAGATCTGTGTACTGGATGAGAACCACGAGGTCTTCGGGGAGCTGTGCGAAGCTCTCGTTCAGGGGCAGGAGGATCTGGATCGACTCAAGAATGAAGTGTTGATGGAAGAGGATCTCCCAATCGACCCAAACGTAGAGCGTGCCCGCATCTACCGGGAAGCTAAGGAGGATCACGAAAGGATGGGACTATGAGTATCGAAATAATCGATAGGCCCAATGACCCGACTCTCCGGGCGTGGAATCCTCCTCCTGAACCGCCAACCCTGGAGTTTCTGGATTGAATGAGTCAGCAGATTTCAGTTTTCATTCCGTGCAATATACCAACTGTTACCGCGCAGCAGAAGGGGGCTTTTGCAGTAAATGGCAAGGTGCGGTTCTTCAAGAAAAAGAAGGTCAAGGAATCGGAGACTACTTTCCATGCACTATTTTATCCCCATCGTCCTCCGACTCCATTTACGGGGCCAGTGTGTCTGTCGATTGGACTCGTTTTCCCATGGAGGAAATCAGAGGCAAAAAGGATCATCCGGGGATTCAGCCGGTATCCCGTCCAAACCAGACCCGACCTTTCCAACCTGATAAAAACAATCGAGGATGTGATGACTACGCTAAGATTCTGGAACGACGACGGGCAAATCAGCACGCTCAAGATTCTAAAGTGCTACGGAGACAACCCTGGAATCACTCTCAACGTAACCGAGGATCTCGCCATGGATAAGGAAGGACACCTAACATCGGTATGAACAAAGAGGAATTCGCAAATGACTGCCGGATGCACGCACAGGAAGCCGCTAAACTTTACGCCAAATGGTCGAAGTCAGACCGGCAATGGACCGCTTGGTTCTTGGTGTACATCCTAATCACTGCTTTCCTTTCCCTGCTATCCGCCATTATGGGGACTTGGATAGGACAGGGAATCCAAGCTGGTCTCAGTATTCTTGGGATGCTTCAACTGCGGGACCACCTCAAGGAAGCCAAGACTACTGGAGGCTTCCTAAAGTCCCGTCAGGCGTTTTTGGATATGGCGAAAGACGCAGAGAAAGAACTATGAACTCTCACCAAATAACCCTGAAGAACCAGACCAAAGCGACCATCTTCTCTACTCATGTAGCCTTGGTAGAACAGGGCACCGGGACGGTAAAGCTCGACGCCGAGGATCTGATGTCCATGCTCATGGCGATGAAAGACCCTGGAGTTCCTGAACCACCCTGCGTCATCATTCACCTGGAGGGAGACAATGAAAATTAGCGATTATTCTGTATTGGTAGGATTCGATACAGATATTCTTGAGCAAATGGTCCGAGCAGCCCTGGAAGGCGGGTGGGAGTTAAGTGGAGGGGTTTCCGTGTGGAATGATGGGAGTAGAACCCGCTACGCTCAGGCCATGGTTAAACATGAAGAAACCACTCCGAAGAAAGAAAGCATTAAGAAGGCAAAGCCCTAAGCAAAAGGGGCGTTTGGAGCTGTACTACTATCTCCGGGCTCCCTTTATGGAGAAGAACCCCGTGTGTCATATCTGCGGGTTCAGGCCATCAACGGACGTACACCATAGGAAAGGCCGATACGGAAAGCTTTTGTTCGATCAGGAGTGGTGGATGAGTCTCTGTAGAATTTGTCACTCCACAGTCCACGGCAACGTGAAGTGGGCACAGGAGAACGGATACTTAGTACCTAATTGGAAATGAAAACTTGGAAAGCAACAATGGCTCTACGGGTCAGGGTAGTCAGGAATTTCCGGTGGGTGAATATGGGGAATATCTCCATGAAGACTTACGCTGGATTTTCAAGGGAGATGATCCAGCAGGCTTTCGTCTCAAGCGAAGGAGATACGGAATGGAGAGATCTTGAGGTTATCCAAGAAGAGGAAGAGATTACGGATTAATCCTTCGCTTCGTAGTGCTGTACCCCGACACCAATCTGATTCAGTAGTTCTGCTCCTGCTGCCTTGTCTAATCCCCACTCCTCTGCAATAGGCACGATGTCATCATTGAATACCGAAAGTGGCAGAGTGGCTTTCGTGATCGCCTTAGCCCCTGTTACTTCCCTTCCTTGGATGTCCCTTCCTTCCTTGTAGTCCCAGATCGCCCCAGCAATTGGGTTTAGCTTGGATCGGAACATTCGGAGCATCGTATCCCCGTAGGTAGGGTCGTAAGGTCCGGGTCTCTTCTCACCTTGGAACATATAAAACTCCTTGCCTTGGGTAGTGGTGTACTTACCACTCAGGATTCGGGTCAGGAATACCATCCATTGTTGGAGTCCTCCCCATGGATCAATCCGGGTATCCCCAAATCGGAGTTTCCCGTAATCAGAAGAAGCAGGGTCTTTCTCGATGTCCGCTCCGGCCAAGATTCCCAGTGCGATAATGGCGAGTCCTGAAGCCGCTGCTCTCATGTACTCCTTGGCGATGATCTTCCGTACCCCCTTGGCATCGTTGTGGATCACATCCCAAGCTACCAAGGTCTGTAAGCGGGAGACGTAAAGTCTCGGAGACCAGAAAGGAACGGAAAGGGCATCCGCCGCTCCACTAAACTTGCCAAGCTCTCCTCTCCCGGTGGCGATGTTCACTGCCCTTCCAATGGCCCTGAGCTGTTCAGGAGTTGGATTGGTCGGGCCACTCTTGATCAGGTAATCAGACAAGTCAGCCCTCATTAGATTCAGGAAGGTAACGTACTGTCTTTCCGACCATCTGATCCATGGGATCTTCTTTCCGAGGTCGGAGCGGAAGGCTTCTTCGCGTCCGCTTAAAGCCCCTTCCAGCCCGGTAAACTGAACCTTCTCCGCAAGGTAATATCCATTCCGCGCATTGGCCCGGTTCTCGATGCTGGCGTTGATCTGGTCCAGCTTGCCTTTATTCATCGCTTGGATAGATTTAATCAGGTTACCAAAGGCCATTACCGGGTGAGAAAGCGTAGCCTTTAGGGCCTGTCTACCGAAAGCTGAAAGATCTACCGATCCGACCGAACTCTTGGCGGTATTCACTGTTTCCGCCACGGCGCTATAAGCCTTCTTGGCGAGGCTGGCGTTCTTCAGTTCGTACTTGTACCGCTTCTCGTTGAATTCACTTAGGGCTCTATTCCTCTCCATGGTGAGCCGGACTGCTTCGGGGTCTTTGGAGATGTCCAGGTGTCTGACTGCTCGCTTGGAGAAGTCATCGGAGGCCAACCTTCTTTGCAGGTCGGCAATCTGGTTGGTCAGTCTCGCTTTAAGGGCTTTGATTCCCTTTTCCTCCGGAGACATACTGGGAGCCTTGCGGAGTTCGCGAATCAGTTTGTTCATCGCGTCACGTTCAGCCCGTAAACGCTCAAGGACGGGGCTGGAGACGCGCGGAGTCCTCGGGGTGGGACTTACATCCCCTTTCTGTAATTTGGCGTCCAGGGAGGCGATGGACTTCTCCAAGGACTCGATGGCTTCATCCAGTTGTCTCTGCTTGAATTCCGGGCTTTGCTGGCGAGCCTCGGTCATCTTCTGTCGGAGATCGGAAATCTTGTCGCGGAGCTGAGTGACCAGTTCATCCTCAATCCTTTCAGCTTTCGTCTTGGGCTCAACCTCTCCACGGGAGAGCTTCCCTTCCAATTCAGCAGCTTGCTTAATTAGACGGTCAAAGGTCTTGGTGTCCTGAAGGTTCTGATCTGCTTCCTTCAGGGCATTCAGGGAGTCACGAAGGGCATCCCGTTTAGCTCTCAGGGCATCCAGTTTAGCGGACTCCGGTTGTTTACTCTGAATGGTAGAGGTGTCCTTGTTTTTGATCCTGGTCTCCAAGTCGGCAATGCTTCTCTCCAGAGCTTTCTCGGCCAAGGCTATCCTTTGTTCTGTAGTCGCTTCTGGTTTCCCCTCCAAGTCTTTCAGGGTCTTTCTCAAGGCATCCCGAGTCTGCTTCATCCGCTCAATCTGCTCATCCGTGGGAGATGGGGTACCGGGCAATGGTTTCTCACCAGTCTCCAGTTGGTGAGTCAGGTCAGCGATTTGATTGCGGACGGTATTCCGGACTTGATCCAAGGCACTCTTTAGTTGTCTCTCAGGGTCCGTCACTACCACCCCCATCTTCTTTTTGAGGGCGTTGACCTGCTTGACGAGTCTTCGTTCCGTATCGCTCTGGGCTCTCCGTTCTACTCCGGTTTTCTGAAGAGGTTCCCTGGATTGAATATCTTCCAGTTTAGCAAGGTTTTGGGCCTGTCCCTTCAGGTCACGAAGAGTGACTTTGGCAGTTCCCTTGTCCAGTGCCTTGAAATCCCCGTACCCACTCCAGAGGTCCATCGACTGCCTTCTAGTAATCGAAGGATCTACCGACTTCAGGAACCCATGGACTGCATCAGTTACTTCGGAAACGGTCGAGAGTCCCGCGCGAACATAAGCCAAGGAGAGTTTCTGGATGTAAGCTCGTAGATCGGACAAGGATTCCCCATCCTCAATCCGGGTGCGGATCTTCTTCTTGGTATCATCCAGGATGTCTTTCGTCCCCGTTTTCCGGACTGCATTCCTAACCTGCTTCCGGTCAGGTTCTGGTACGTTCTCCTCCAAGGTGTCAATCTGCCGGTTGGACTCAGCTAGGATCTGATCCAATACCTGATCGTCATACTCTACCTTTTCCGCATCCAACTCGGAGCGCATGGCGTTCTTCCACGCCACATCCCTAAGTCCATGGGCTAGTTTGGACGCTCCAATCACTGCCCAGTCATACAAAGCAGTAGGGTCGAAATTTAGATTGAGTCTACCAACTCGGGATCTGATTCTCTGCCTGGCCCGATCCGCTGCCGCATCCAGCTTGGAAACGATCTTGTTGGCGATGTCCAGAATCCGTTGGTCGAAAGGGAGTTTAGCTTGGAGTTCCTTGAGTCTAACCTCCGCTGCTTTGGTGGACTCCTGTTCTTCCAGCGTATCAATCCTGGATTCCAGGGCCGATTGGGCTTCGGATGCTTTCTGGGAGGTTTCCTGAACAAAGGTACGGTCTTCTGGACTTAGATCATCCCCCTTCGCTGCCTCCAGCTCGGAAGATAGTTTACCAATGGAATAGTCACGGGAAACCAATAGTCTCCGGGCCCGGAAAGCCCTGCCTTGTTCCGTTCCGACAATCTTGGCTACATCGTAGATATCCTGAAGACGTTTCGAGATGTCATTGAGCCTCTTTTTCTGGATGGCTTTGGACTGCTCATCTGGAGCTGAATTGTACTTATCGAGAGTCGTTTTATATTCGTTCTCAGCCTTGATCTTGGCATCCAGCAGAACCATCAACTCTGTGTCATTTAGAGTAGTTTGAGGGTTCTGAACAAGTCGGTCTACTAGTTCTGATTGGTACTGAGGATCATCATTGATCTGCTTCTGGGCCGCATCCCAGAGCGCAGGATCGGATTTTCTCGCAGCCTTGGCGGCAGGAGGAAGGTTTCTGGCCTGTCTCTCACGTTCCGCTTGGGCGTTCTTTAGGGCGGTCTCTCCTTCTCCCGTAGGAGCCCCCAGAAGTTGATCCAAAATTACCGGGTAGGGTTTTCGTCCCTTGGTTTCTTCCCGGATGCGAGACGCCTCCCCGGCCACCTGCCATGCGGATTCGATCTCTTCCTTGGTGAAGACGTCTTCATATTGGGACAGCATTCGATCCTCAAAGTTCTCCTGGGTTAGAGAACCTTCAGATTTGAGCTGTTCGTACACATCTACACCCAAGAGTGAACGGGCCTTGGTGAACTCCCTCTGGTTGGCCGCTCCCGGTCCAATCCGCTCTCCAATACCTTGCCTCCTGATGAACTCACGGAGGGTATTCCTGGCTCTGGACTTGGCCTGCTTGGCCGCATCCACCGAAAGCCCAGTGATATTTGAGAGTTCCGAATCCGAAACACCGGGGTTCTCTACCAAAGCCCTCATCACCTTGGATTGGGACTCCGGCAAACCAGTGATGGCTTCTTCAATTGAGGAAACATCCTCCATCGAGACCGACTCAGCCCTTGGCCCACGGGTCTCCGATACCGTCTCTTCTTCGATTTGAGATGGTTCTAATTTACCTCCTCGTTTCTGGGCGGTTTCCTTCTCCAGTTGTTTGAGAGCCTGCTTGCGAACAGCATCCAGGAACAGGGCTTTATCAGAACTTCCCTTCTGGGAGATTTGCAGTTGGGCTTCCGAGACCGCAATATCCGCATCCGTAGCCCCAGCTTGCTCAGCAACAGAAAGAGCTTCAGTGCGGAATTTATCCAGTTTGATAGCGGCTTCGTTTACTTGTGCTTCTGTCTGGCTTGGCTTCGCTTGTTCTTGTAGTGCTCTCTGTGAAACTCGTTGAGTACCTTCTTCGGCGGGCACTTCGCTTTTGAGTCCTTCGGGTTGTTCCGGCACATCTCGAAGAACATCCTCTGACGGTCGCTCTTGTACGGCATTTTCTGTTTGCGGTTCAGGGTTGAAAGTAACTCCTGGTACTTCGTTTCTGATATGTTCCGAAGTAAGCGGCTCGCCTTCCTTAAGTCCGGTAAGCTGGCCCGACTCAGTGAGTCTTTTACCTGCTTCCACCCGATCAACCCATTCGGTCCCCTCGGGTGTTTGAAAAGCAAATCCCAGATTCTTTTGGACATCCTCATCACTTAATCCTTTCTCCATGGCCGAGAGGATCATCTCAGGATGAGCGGTCCCTTGTTCCCTCCCGGTCACGATCCCTTCAGGGGTATTGATCGCCGTGGATAGAAACTGAGATTCAGGGGTCGCAGCAGCGATACTGGCTAGTTCAGTATCAATCGCCTGAGCAGCGTCCTGCATTTCCTCTTTTGGAGCGATCTCTTGAGGGGAAGCATCTACTGCCAGTTGGGTAGCACCCCCTAAAGCCCCACCTAGAATTCCACCTGCGAGAAAAGTAGTGAGGAGTTTCTTTCCATCGAACACCTTCCTCTCAGGATCGTAGGCTGCAATGTACTTGGCTATGGTGTCCTGACTGAGTTGCTCCAGCGTCTCCTGGGTGCCTTCTCGTGCGAAGGAGAGGCCAACCTGCTTGGTCACAGAACCAATCAAAGCCTTCAGGGTCTTCTCGGGAAGTTTGGCTGCTTTCGCGCTTTTAAGCAGAGCCGGAAGACCAAGGAGTTTCTCGGTTACAAACCCTACTGCCGCATTGCCAAGAGCCGAGACGGCTTTCTGTGGTCCCGTAGCCCCAGCCTGTTCAGCTTCCTGAAACCCCTGCTCTCCCATCATTAGGGCTGTGGTATAGGGAGCGGCTGGACCGGAAGCTAAAGTAGGAAGTAAAGACCCAGCCCCCTTGGCTAAGGTGGGCAGGAATCCCTTCTGTTTTGGATCTACTCCGTACTCATCCTCTGCTCTTGCTTGCGCCCCTTCCAGTTCAGTTATGAATTCTGAAGTGGTGGCTAGTCCGGTATCCTTGGCTACCGTGTCGAACAGGGCACTGATTTGAGGCTGTAGGAACTGAAAGGCCCGGACCGCCCCAGAGGCTACTTGAAGCCCTCCTTCTGCTGCACCTGAGAGAGCAAGAGATGAGAGGTTGCTGGCCTGAATGGGAGCAGATTCTTGAGAGACCTCCTCATACCCAAGGGCCGAAGGGGCAAAAACCTCTTCGTATCCCAGTGATTTAGGATCGAAGTCCGATACTTCCTCATATCCCAAACTAGCAGGATCGAAGGCTACTTCGCCTGTGGCTTCCGCCATACCTTCCCTCCAAATTCAAAGGTTTGACCCGGAAGCACAGCCGCAGCGGCAGCTTCAAAGGACTTTGGAACTACTGGTTGTTCTGTGGCTACCGGAGCATCGGCAGGCTGTTTCGCCGCAGCAATTGCTTGTCTCTGCTTATCCAGAGCTGCAATTTCATTAGTGAGGTATGCAAGCCTTTGTTGATTTCGTCTCTTTTCCGGCTGGCCCATGATCTCCGCTTGCTCTTTGGTGAGTTTATCGAGTCTCGCAAGTTGGGTTGGGTTTAGGTCAGAGAGTTCCTTCTTTCCGGTTTTGGAAGCAGTAGCCCTAGCAGTTATGGACCCATCAGGAGCCATGCTGAAAGCCACTCCGGGATTCCTCGCGGTAAAGTCGGCGATTCGGGATTGTATTTCCTCCGGATCCAGTTGGACCTTTGATCCGGGGACTAGTTGTCTGAAAGAGTTAGCTGCGTAGGGATGCTGGGCAATGAGTCCCATCAACCCATCCCGGTATTGCTGAGAACCTGGAAGAAAGCCTTGATCTCGCAACTCTTGCTCCCCTGACTCGAAGGCGTCCGTGTCCATCTCCATCCTCTCGGCGTCTTTGAGTTCCCTTTCAGCCTTGGAAATCATCCGGTTCTCCTGCATCTGCTGGAGTTCCAGTTTCTTTTGGTTGATCGCCTCAAGGCGGGAGGCTCTCTCCTGTTCGGAGATAAACTTCCTTTCAGCTAGATTTGCTTTAACTCGTCCTTCAGTAAAAGCACGATTCTCCTGCATCCTGCCCGTAACAGCTCTCATTAGTTCGGGATTCTTCTCCTGCGCGGCTTCAAACTCGGCATTCCTGCGTTCCTCATCCCTCGCCTTCGCGTCGCTAAGGTCTTGAGCGTAACGCCTCCGCTGCTCGAGGTTGGTAGTTCCTTGGAATCTTGCCGCAAATGCAGCCTTATCTCCTAGTGGATCATCAGCCATTTAGATTTGCCGGGACCACCGGGATGCAGCGGTCAGGACACCTCCCATGTAGGGTTTTGGTTTAGGAAGTTCGAACATATTCAGGGGGCCGGAAGTGGTTGGTAGGAACTCCGAGAAGTCTTGAGCAGGGATGGTCTGGGGTAGGGTTACAGTTCCATAAGGGGTCTTGACTGTGCCGATCGCCCCCATCCCCCGGAGCATCCCAACGTCTTCAGGGGTGGCCAATCCACCTGATTGCATTCCGGGTTTAGAAACCGAAGCTGGTGGCATGAAGATCGAAGGTTGTTCGGGTTGGATTTGCTGTCGATTGGAAAATGGTGCCCTAAATTGATCTTCGGCAAACTTAACAGCCTCGGCATCAGAAGCTCCTGCCTGCCTAGCCCTTGCTTCTCTCCCTGAAGGGGTTGAGTCCAGCGGGGATTGTTTGGCGCGAGCGTCAATCGACCGGGAGCCATACTTCTCCCGCATGGCGGCTCGGGATAGTTTATAGGGTTCGTTTTGGGCCATGGTTAGACGAGGTTCGGGATACCATCACACCCATACTCCGCACTCACTCGGAATACTGGTAGCTCGGAATCCCCTTCAGCTTCAGCGACTTCATTATTCAGGATATTGTAGGCTCTCTGCCAATCTTTCTGTGCGCTCTCGTCCTCCTCGGTATCCTCTGATTGGAGAGCTTTGAGCCCAATCTTCAGAGCCCCGTAGTTACTTGGGATGATGATGTCCGAATCTTGGGTGGCCTCTACGTAGGCCAGCTTCCCAAATACCAGGGCATAGGAAAATTGAGTGTTCGGCTCCGGGATTCGGTATCGCTTGTAGGAAGGGACTTGTTCATTCGGGGCGTAGACCGCAATCAGGGTTTCCGTACCACTGGAGTCTACCGAGTACAATTCCACCGGAACAGTCGTGACCTCCTTCTGAATCCCGCCCGTTGGGGGCATGGAGTTGTACTCCCTTGTCCCAGTTACTGTTCCATTGGTGATATTCAGGGTCTCAGCCCCAAAGTATTCCTCGTCACTGGTATCCCATCCACCGTAGAAGGAAATAGTCCCACTGGTTACTGTGCTCTTAACCCGGAACTTAAATCCGGCAGACGGGGTGATGAAGGTCTGAGCGGTTTCGGTAATCGGGTAAGTACCACAAGAACAACACGCTACCCCTTGGGCGAATTCATGGAACTTGGAGTAAATCGTGGAATGACAGCAGCAGCCTGATTCCGTGACGTACTCTACCCCCAGAATGGTCCCAAGTTCCCTTGGGAGGGTTATATATCCATCGTGGATGTCCACCGCCACTCTCCTGAGTGTCCCCTTCCACTTCCCTTCCGTCAGAAACCTCTCTACGACCTGATTGATCCGGAAATCAGCCTTGGATTTCTGGTCATTGTTCGCATCCACGTAGCTGACCGAGGAATCCATGTAGTTCCAGAGCCTTTCCCGGACGTGAGCTAAGGTGTAGAGCATGGCGGTGAGATTAGTTCAATAGGGTTGACAATCAAGCATACTCACCCGTGTTCTCGTTAAAGAGGGGAGATCCAGTGTCGAAATCTCTCCATGGGTAGTAGTAAACAGGGGAAATAGTCACCCCTCCAGAAACGGTCCAATCGTTGGCCAAGGCCCTATTCCAGATCGGAACCACATGGGAGTAAGTACCTCCCCGGATTGGATCTTCTCCGAAAATAAGCATGCTGATACTGGATTCGGTGGCCGATTCCCGATCGAGGTTCAAAAGAGCTGCGGGGAACTCTCCACTAAACCCAGCTGTTAAATACCACCCCACATCCGGCCCCATGGTATAATCATGGATGGCTGCTTCACAGAACTTTGCATTGAAGTGTATTGATCCCTCATCCGCATCCCCAACTATTCCGTTAAATCTGTTACGGAACCCTACTCGTCTAACTAGTTGGTCCTGCTCATTCCTCCATGGCCCATCCGACCCATTGATCGGGCACCCAACAACATCCGAAAAATTAAGGGACTGGGGATCATCTCCTGAACCCGAGGGGGGATTGATCGTGATATTGATCGAAATCCCGATAGCCTTCACTCTCCACATCCAGAAGGTCATCTCCTGAATTTCACAGGAGAGAGCTGGGTTGCCTCCAGAAACACTATTGCTGGAGAACCCTTCCATGACGTTCGGGATGATACCTTGCATTAGAAAGGAGTAATCAGTTCAGCGGCAATGTTGGCCCTCCATGCAATCCCATTGAACACGCTGGCTCCAGGAATCATCTGGATGTTCTGCGGGGAACCTGATCCCGACTGCTGGCTGTCATTCTCCATCTTGATCTTATTCCATTCCGGAGAGGAAACATCCTGCTGGGCACTCTTCAGGAATGGTTCAGGAGTAGACTTCTGCCATTGAGGGACGATGGATTTCAGAATCTCCAGATCATCCTGATTAGAAGCGTCGCGAATATCGTTCATGCTGGTGGAGGTGGATGAATAGTCAGGGCTTTCTCGATAGTCCATCCTCTCTTGATTCGCTTCCCTACAGCGGAATCTCTCATCCCTAAATCATATGACCATTGAGAAATTGATTTTGTTTCTCCATTGAGCGTTAAAAACCTATTTCTTCGAGTATTGTTTCCCTGTTCCATCCTAGTGGCCCACCTGCAATTTCCTGGTTCGTAGTTTCCGTTATTGTCATTCCTATCTATCGAATAATTCCGATTTGGACGTTCTCCCATATCGTGGAGAAAATTAGGAAAGCTCATCCATGATTCGCAAACCTTTATGCCTCTTCCTCCATAATCCTTAAACTGTTTGGCTCCTGGATTTAGGCATCGCGCCTTCATTGAAGCCCATGAATTATATGTCCCCGTCCTCGGTCCCTCGATCGAACCACCGGAATTACCATGGGTTCGTTTAATATTTGATAAGGTTTTCTTTCTTGCGCATCCGCATGAAAGACTAACCCTGTTTCGGAGATTAACTCTCAACACATCCCTTTCGGTTCCACATGAGCATATAACACGCATTGTGGTTTTACCATGACAGGCGGGTACTCCGAATCCTTTTACGGTCCATTCCCCGATTTTCGTTCCGATCATTTCTTTCATTACCATATAATTAATCACACCACCCATTAAGTCAATCACGATGGAGGGGTGGGGTGTAAAATTATGACTATATCATAAACCCAGAGTCCAAATCTCCAGAGGGTAGGTTTGACTGAGACTACGATTTCATCTCCTGAGTTGATGATGGTTGGGATGGTGGCCGGGATGATCGCTACGGGGTTATTTGGAATACCAATAGTAGCTCCATGGGTGTCCACATTTACGACCATCTCCGGATGGAGGGTTGAGGGGACTGTGAATCTAGTTGCTTGGGCGATCAGGTTCCCTCCGGAGTAGGCTACCCGGTCATTGATCACTTCTGCTTCTGGCCGGATGTAGGTTACTTGAGGAAGCGCTGCAATGAATAGGGGATTCTCGGGATTGAAGGTGTACCTGCGAATGAACCTAGCATCACACGGCCCGGAATATCCCTCTTTGACGTTGATCCTCCAGCCAAAGTCCACCGCTAGGGTGGTTGTTCCTCCCGTTGTCTTGAAAGCCTCAACGTAGTCAACTACAGGCGCTTCCACGATGTAGTTCGGGAAGGTGTAGTTGACCGTCCCTCGGTATTCAAAGTCCTCTCCTCCATTCTCCCACGCAATCATCGGGTTGATCTTGCTGGTGATCTTGACGTACCGATGAAAGGAAATGGGACGATATTCGATGATCTGACCCGGAGTCACCTCCTCGTAGGCCATATCCCCCGGAACCGTGGAACCGGGAACGATCTGCTTCAGGCTACTGATGTATGTATCAATGAACGGCTCGTAGTTGTGATCCACTAGAACCGGACCATTCAGGGACTCGTAGGTTCTCGTGACCAGGATGTAGAGGGATCTCCGGGGGTCATCATCCCCAAACTCACTCACATCCTCCTTTACCAGCTTCAGGCTCACTACAGCCGTAGTTACGGAAGCAGTAGCGCCTAAACCCGACCCTCCATTGAAGGACACGGTAGTTCCAATCGCACTGTACCCAGATCCGTAGCTGGTGACACGAATAGCCACTACTTCCCCATCAAATACCTGAGCGGTGGCGGTGGCTCCAGTCCCAGTTCCGGTGATCGTGACAGTCGGGGCGCTGGTATATCCCGACCCGCCATTTGTCACGGTAATCTCACTGACAATCCGAATATCAGGCTGGGTGTAGCCGACTGCCGTAGCCCCAACCCCTCCCCCTCCAAGGATGGAGACATTGGGGTTGTTTAGGTAGCCTGTCCCCTCCGCTGTGACGTAGATCCACGAGACCCTTCCAAGGTTATCCACGATAGCTCTCGCCTTCGCTCCAGAACCCGTTCCAAGGATGGATACCGAAGGGGGGCTTTCAGGGTTGTATCCTGAACCCCCGTTGGTGACTTTAATCAGGTACAGACCTGTAAAGACAGACTCCCTGGTGACACTGGAGTATGGGTTGTATTGGTCTCTTTCGATCAGGTATTTACGACTGAAGATCGGGTGAGACTGGCTCTCTGCCGAGAAATTGATGTCGTAGTTGTACTGATCCTGATTCCGGTAGCCGTTGCACCAGTACCTTCGGTTCGTTCCCCGCTGTACCATCTCTTCCTTGAGAAGACGATGAGAAGGGAAGTCTCTGGTATTTGGATGAGGAGCACCTTCCGCTAGCTTGATGTAGCTGGAACTTTCCGGCTCCACATACTCAATTAGAAGTTCATCAACTACCGAAACACCCTGAACCGCTGGATCTCCCCAGCTTGGAGTGGGGTAGGTAGCGGTGGGGACGTTGTACTTAAACTGTTGCGGCTCAGGCATTACATTGGCTGGAGTTCATACCCATCAGCGGGTACTCCTGGAAAGAAGATATATTTGAACCGTTTCTCATCAGTTCCTCCGTGTTTTGGAGAGGAGTTGATCCCAAAATACTCAGCATAAGCAATACTCGCTTCTCCAAGGTGGGTAGAAGGCCCAGCATCCCCCGCAACTCCTTCTCTAGTTCTCCCGTTTCGGAGATCCTGAACAATCACCCTGCACCCCAAAACAACCGGCTTCACCATTTTCCTGAGCTGTTTCGGGAACACGGCAAAGAACTCCGATTCAGGATCAAGGTATCTTTCCGGATTGGTTCGGCTAAACTCCTTTCTCTCGTAAGTGGTCGGACTGATGTAGTATCCGGACTTGGCAACGATGGGCTTTCCTTTGGAGTCAGTAACGAGCCCATACCAATTCCCAGGCTCCCCGGCATTCGCAAGATAATCCAAGGCTTTCAATCCGGAGTTTGGAGGAGCGTAGGTTCTCCTTCCTCCATCTGCATCAATGGTCATCCCGGCACTGAACGAAACCGTCCCATCTTCATTTACGTAAACAGGCTCACCTCTAACTGTCATTAGGATTTTCATTTCTCGGTCTTCTTGTCTGATTCGGACTTGGCCCCCTTGGCGAAATAAGAATCCTTAATACTCTCCATAAACTCATCCATCCTGGAATTTATCTGAAGGTGAATCTCGTCCGTTTTCTTCCGATTCATAAAACCAAGCACAACGGTCCAGGCAGACAGACCCGCTGTCAGGAGGGAAGCGCAAGCAGCTAGGATGGTGGCCCATTCACTCATTTCAAAACAGCTCCTAATCCAGATACAGCAATGGCTGTTCCGGTAGTCCCTATCAGGGAGCCTGCGGCCCGCGTTGGAAGGGAATGGTTGAGGTCATCCGCATGGAGTTGGTAGCTGTCCCCTGATTTTGCAAAGGTTATGTTTTTGGCATCCCCGTAGGTCTTGAAGACGACGATTCCGGTCTTTGGATCTCTGATCTCGGTAGCGCATCCGGGGAACATGATGGCAATGAGAGTCAGAAGGCCAAAGAGGAAGAATCGGGTCATTGTGGTTTCTCTTCTTGATGGGCGGGGTGAGTCAGGATGCTCCCCACGCGGTTGATGATGAGCGAGATTGCCAGAACCAATCCCCACGCGTTGCTCAGGTAATCGGGGATCAGGTTCATGGATTTAATGGTGTCCGATACTGCCAGAATCGCTCCCGATACAGCCACTCCAAGGCTCAGGTAGTTGGCGATCTTCTTCTGGAGTCGTTTGGTCATTTCGGAGGTGGTGGCTCAGGCTGTGGAGGAAGGGGGAGTGAGGACAACTCCTTCATGGTAGAGATGCGGAACTGGGGTGCGGCAACTTGAGTGCCTTGAGGTAGAGGACTTGGAGTAGGCCAGGGAATCGGGGGAGGGGTTGTCGTAGGCAGCGGAGGCTTGGGGATGTAGCTCGGCGTTGGTGTCGGCTGCGGGGTTGGGATTGGTGTTGGATCGGGCATCAGCGATTGACGTTAGGTGAAGGGTTTGAAGGTGGCTCCTGCTTGAATGTTTGCCACTGTAAGCGCTTTACCTCCTGTTGGATTTGCCACGATTGGTTGTCCTCAATCTTCCCCATTCGTGAGTCCATCTTTTCGAGCAGGCTAAGGATGTTCCGCTGAATAACAAAGTCCTCCCTACGCTTGGCTGACAGTTCATTGATCTCTCCACGGAGCCCGTTCAACTCCCTGTCCATCTCCCTTTTGTCCGCTTTGTCCCCCAGGGCTACGCCAGCCCACCACCCAAAGAGGATGAGGCTTCCGATGACACTGATGGTGACAGTTACTTTGGTGTGGGGGCCAGCGTTCATTTGGGTGTTTTTAGTGTTTCCCTGAGTAAGTTTACGTCCTTTTGGGCGTCGCGAATGTCTCCCCGGTTCTGGTTGGCAATCTCCAGTAGCCTTTGGATGTTCTCCTGATTCTGAGAATACATTTCATTGGTCTTCTGGCGAATCTCCCGAAGACTCTGCTCCACTACAGGGCTGATAACATCCCGCTGCTGAAGGGAAAGCATCTCCACCTGAGACTTCATCCCGATGATCGTGATGCTCATCCACCCTAGCCAACTGAAGAGAAGTCCCACTACCAACACGGCTAGTGTTGTTACAAGGCCAATCCAACCGCGTTCTTTTGGGTGTTCTTCGCTCATTTTGAACAGAATTGATGAATGGCTGTCGAAGTTGGCCTTATGAAGAAATTATTTCTTGTTTTAGCGCTCCTGCTTTGCGTGATCTCCTCACGGGCCGAGCGTCCGATCAGGGGCCCAATCGTTGCGCGGGTTTTCGCCAGCTTCTCATACGGGATGGACGTGGAATGGCTGAGGAACCCAATCCTCTTGAAGCGTGCTTCGGTGCTATCCATCGAGTACAATGGCATCTCAAGGTTAGCCCATGCCGGTCCGTACAATGTAGGATACGATGGAAAGTATGGAGTCATTTACATCTTTGACTTCAATGTGGATGATGTTCCAGATGGTGCGGTCATTCGGGTTGTTAAGTGATCTGGTTCAGCTGCCAGTACACCTCTGTTTCAGCGGTAGCCGCAGCACCAAGTACGATAGTGAATGATCCTGTAGTGGTCGTGACGTTCTTAACATAGGCGGTGGTATCGTTGGTGCAGACGCACGCCAGAACACGATGACTGGTAGTGCAAAGATTGTTAGTAACAACCAAAGATGATGCGCCACCAGCAAAGCGAACCGTACCGCTTGGTTTATTTATTATCTGAGCACCCGTTGTTCCTGCCCCAGTAATCGTACCCTCGATACCAATACTTGTATTTATAACGATCGTATCAATCGTGATCTGGTTACTCCACAGAACTCCTGATCCGGTGGAAGTAAGTACATCCCCGTTATTTCCAGAAGAAGCCAGACCGTCCTGTAAATCGGAGGAAACTATTAATGGACCTGAACTAGTTAGCTGAGTAGTTATAGTAACTATATCCAGGCTTGCAATATTAGTGTTCGCACCTCCTGAAATCGTGGCAATCGTAGTTCCATCCGTGTGAGATCCCGTTACCTTTCCATAGGCAGGGGCCGCCCCAACCCCACCGGAAAGCAGAACATTGCCCGTCGCCACATCCGCCAGATTCCCCATAGTATTGGCGGAACTTCCGTAGAATAAGTCACCCGTAGTGGCACTGTTTGAGAGATTCAGAGTGGACCAAGCCGGGGCAAATCCTGGGTTTGTAGATCGTAGATACTTGCTTCCAGCAACTGAGTTCAGCCTCGCCAGAACATTGGTACTTGAGGCGTAAAGGAGATCACCAACCGTGTAGTTGGTGAGCCCCGTTCCTCCCCGGACCACCCCTACTGTCCCGGAGGATATGTTCGAGCCGTTGAGAGCTGTTAAACTAGCGCCACTGCCTGAGAAAAGAGCCGCAGTTACGGTTCCGGAAAACGTACCTCCTCCGGTAACTCCAATGTCACCAGCCAGCGTAGATGTTCCGAGAACGACTAGATCAGCCCCGATGGATAGAGCCCCATCAAAAGACACATCAGAACCTGTCCAGTTGCTGTTTACATTATATGCATCGAGAGTTGTTGAGTGCGCCTGAACGTCTGTTCCTATAACCAGACCTAGCGTGATTCTGGCGAGGGTTGAATTGGCATCGCTAAGGAGATTCCGGGCAAAAGGAGTTAGGGAAGTTACGGCATAGGTGTCTAGTGCCGTAGTGTAGATCATCTTATCCGCTGACGTGACCAGGCCCGAGATGGAGTTCAGTGCCCCAGTTAGCGAGAAAGAGAAGGTTCCAGTAGTGGTTATGGGGCCTCCAGTGACTACCAGGTTGGTGTTACTGGACGTAGCGTTGATGCTCGTTACCGTTCCGAGTCCTGCTGATCCATTGGCTCCAATGAAGATCGTATTCCCCTCAGTTCTGACTGAAACTCCCCCATCAGGAGCGATTCCGACAATCCCGTAAAGGCTGTTCAGAGAGATGACGTAGGGCGCAATTCCCGGAGCAACAGTTCCGGGGGCAGGTTGGCAACCGCAGTTGTAGGTGGTGGATTCTCCTGGCATTTTAGTTGTTGGAAATGGTTACACTGTCAATGTACTGGGCGGCAGCGTTGTTGTAACCAGCAATTCCTCCAAATCCTGAGTCCAGTCGCTTTCCCACGCCAAAGTCCACGGAGGTCCATGTAGGGGGGGTAACCCAGCCTGATCCATTATCGTAGGATGCGGTGACTCGGCGTGATACTCCGGTTCCTGAAACTACGATCCGGAGCTTGGATACGTTGGAAACAACGATTGTGATGTAATCTGATCCTGTCCCAGAGCCATTGACGTACCCCAGGAAAGCAGACCCGCCAGCATCAACGAATACATGGTAGGCTGTTCCGTCCGACTGGATGGCTGCCGCTGCTCCTTGGGCAGCAGAAGAACCCGCAGGGGTTCCCAGGGTCACTTCTACGGTGTGATTGGCGCTGGTCGTGAATCCAGCAGGCTGATAGGAGGCTATCGAGACGATAGCGGCAGCATTGCTGGACACCATCCCGGAGGTTCCACCTGAGCCGGTCCGGAAGTCTCCAGTGTGCAAGGTCCATCCTTCCGGATCAATGTCTGAGAAGTTGGAACTATCAGGAAGGAGACTGAAGGTCTCGGTTACGGAACTTGGAGGCGGGAAGTTTGAAATATAGGCCCCAATGTCCCATGGGCTAGCTCTCGATATTCCATCCGCATCGGTCGTGAATGCACTTGTTAGATAAGCCGGTGCTGGGTTCAGTCCAGCATCAATAATCGCAATAGAAAGGGCGGTTGGGTGGAAGTCTCCAGTCGGATAAAGGGCCAGAGAAACCACCTCGGAAACCGATAGATCACTAATATTGTTGGAGGTCACTCCGGAACCCACCTGAGTAATTGGAGTGAAGTTGTTGGCACAGTTATTGATGAAGTAACAATCAGCTCCAACTGGAGGGTTGATGGCTGGGTATAGGTGACAGAAGAACGAGCCTTTAATTCCATCCGGAACACCAATTGCCGTGTTATTGGCACAGATAACGTCAGTCAGACTTGCGCTTGGAGTCGTACCCCCATTACCACCAAAGGCGAAGATGGCCTGAGCGGTCCAATCCACACCCACTTCATCACTGTAGAAGATGATGTTGTTGTAGAGCCGGTAGTGGGCGGCGTCCGAGGAGTCGAAAATCTCGTTTAGGAAGACGTAAGAGAGGAAGTTCTCGAAGTAGTTGTTGTATACTCTCCAGTAGTTACCTGACGCCTGAATGGCATCGTTGTGCTGAGAGCCCACATACCCCGCATCGTAGACAGAAAGGAATGAATTGTTGTAAACATCCACTCCCTGCCCCCATTTCACGGCATCCCACCCTGAGCCGGTGAGCTTTGCTCTCTTGACCGTAATGACACTGTGATGAATGGAGTTCTTCCCCCAAGCAGGAGAAGGATCATCATCCCCAAGATGCTGAATCAATGAATCATCCAGTCCGGATAGGGGAGAGGTGATATTGCAGTACCCGATCTCCACATTCCATCCGTAGCAGAAGATGATGGATTCAGTGGAGGTGAAGCCGTAGAGCTTCAGGTTCATCTCATACCCAGAACCCCCCGGAATGAAGAGAATGTAATTAAAGTCCGCGTGGACGATGAACTTGTTCTGGCCGGAGTACCTCCCATCCAGGGTTACATTGGTAAAAACTCCATTAAGCAACTGGGTTCCAGTGGCGTTGAAGATGATGGTATGGGAATGCGTCCCATCTTGGGCGATCCGGTAGATATTTGGATTCCCCGCCAATCCTCCCACTGGTTGCCAGTCCGAAATATCGTACTCGGTGTTATCTGCCAGCGACCCGATTTCAATGATATTCCCTCCTCCCGAAAGTCCTTCCACATCATCCAAACTAGCCCATGCATTAGCCCAGGAAGAGCCATCCTGATTACCAGCACCCCCAGCCAATACATAATAAGTCACCGCAGGGGGAGTAACCGGATCACTAACCGTGACAATCGTAACTGGATTCCTTACCCCTAAAAGATCAACGGGGTTGCGGTTTCCTCGGAGCGTAACCGGGTTGCGGTTTCCTCCGATCGTCACTGGGTTTCGGTAGCCTCCAATAGTTACGGGATTTCGCATAAAGAGAAAAGGGGCGAGCGAGTTTAACCCCACTCGCCCCCGTTAGAGGCTTACGTTAATCCTACGAGTAGCACCCGCTCAGGTCGTGAGCGTAGCTGCAACGCAAGACAAGGGCCGTGTATCCAACTTCAGGGTTGATCGGTTCTGCCACATCAGCAAATACCGCATCCCAGAAGATCTGGTCTCCACGGGGGTTGCAATCACGCTCCAGGATGTTCCGTACAACCCAGTCGCCCATGCTGTTCACCGGATCGAACTTCCAGCCGGGAGCCGGATTCGTCATGGTGTTGTAGGCGAGCGAGCGGAAGTTGTCCGGGTTGTAGAAGATGACTTCCTCGTAAGGAGCCGCCTCCCAGGACGGGTTGACTTCCTGCTTGTTTCCCTTCGTGGTGGAACTGGAGAGAAACACTGGCTGTTCCACGTACACCCCACCCGAGAGGGCGAAACGTCGGGGATACGGATCAGTGTAGATCACGTAGTTTCCGAACAACCGGCGTTTCTTCGGGATTCCAGAAGGTAGAAGAGGGTTATCGTTCTTCTCACCCATCCATGCGTAGTTCACCTGATTGGCGAGAGCTACGTTGTCTCGGAGAAGCATGCGGTACTGCTCATCCGACATGATCGCTTCGAGCACCGGAGCTTGGGTGTCCTCGGCTACGCCTTGAACGGATGGACCTTCGCGCATTACCTGCACGTAGATCTCTTCCATCGTGCCGAAGTCCAGGTGGGCAGTCGGAGGGTTGGCGGTAGAATAACCAGCCGAACCGTTGTCCGTCACCCCGGTAGTCCGGAGGGTCAGATTGTGACCGGCATTGTCCATGTAGTCTGCCGTCCACTTGCGCGCCCATTCCCATTGAGTGCGGGCGGTCAGGTTCTTCACTACCGCACCAAGGGTCTTGGCGAACTGCCAGTTGAAGAGAATATCCTTGATACAGAAGTACCCAGTCTGGAGGGCCATGTGCTTCGGACCGAAGGTGCGCTGCGTTTGACCGAAGGTAACTTGGGTGACACCGGGCAAACAGGCATTTCCAGATCCACCATCAGAAGGAGTGATCGTAGTCCACGGGTCAGTGACCGAGGTACTGAACGAACGCTCAAAAGTGATGTTGGAGATCGAGCTACCCATTCCGTGCGGCCACACACCGCGATTGCTACCCACCAAACCAATAATGGGGCGCATCGCAGCAGAGCGACGGAAGAGTTCTGGACCGATACGGCCCGTTTCAGAGATAAAGGCGTCAGTGACAGCCTGACAGCCTGCGATTGTTGGCATGAGTTAAAGAGTTTGGTTATCCCGCGACTTGGAGGCACGCGAGTTTCCTGATGTACCGAGAACCAGTCGGTACCCGCTTGGCTGCTGTAAGTAGCAGCCCCCTCTTTACTCCTCTTCGCCCGTTGAACTTCAACGGAGCCAAACAGTGATCGCCTTATATGTCTTGATCTTTAACCATGCAAGGATAATTTTGATCCTGTGCCGAAACCAAAAAAGCCTGAGATTGTAGAAGATCTGGAGTTTGGGCTCAATTGGACGAAAGCTTTTGGCTCGGTAAGGATTCCCCAGCTACAGAAGAGACTGTACTGCGCGAGGCACAATCGGGGAACGGTTTCCCAGTTTGAGCATCGAAAGGCGATAATCCAAGCCCTTTGGCCAAATGATTGCTCATGGCACTATTGGATGGATAGGCGTCTTAAGTCCGTCTGCGATCATAACTTCGTAACTTGGATGGGTGGTGGAGGGGTAGGAAAATCCAGTGACGCTGCCGCTATAGCCATCGAGTACTGGCTGGAAGCTCCTCACGAGACAGCGGTTATTGTTTGTTCCACTACCGCCAAAGAACTACGGGGCCGTATCTGGAGTCAGATCATCCGGTACTACATGAAACTCCCCCAAGGGGTGTTCCCGGAAGGACACGGAGAACTTCTGGATGCCTCAATGATGATCCGGTGGCAGCAAGGGGACTGGGTGAATGGAATTTACGGAACTGCTATCCAGGACGGTCCGGAAGAGCAGGCGATCAATAACATCGTAGGTAAACACACAAAGCGAGTATTCTGGATCTTGGATGAAATGCAGGAGGTTCGAGAGGCGATTATGGGGGCGATTCCAAACCTCCTCAAGAATCCAGAATCAAAGATGCTTGGAATGGGAAATCCAAGTTCATTTACCACAATGCTTTGCAGATATTCTGAGCCTATAAATGGGTGGAAATCCATACCTCAATTTTCAGATGAATGGGAAATACGATCCAACGGTTATCTTGGAACCGGAAAGGCTCTCTTTTTCGACGGACGAAAGAATCCAGCGATCCTAGACCCTGAATGGGGGAAGAAGAACACATGGATGACCAGCAAGGAGCAAATGGAGGCTCATTTAGCTTCAGTTGGCGGGAATGAAAATGACCCAAGCTACATGTGTCAGGCGATCGGCTGGCCCCCGCAAATGGGGTTGGAGTCTACCGTTCTGGATGGGGCGATTATCACTACCTTCCAGTGCTCAGAAAAGCCTGTCTGGACGGATGGGTTCATACAGTACGCCTCTCTTGACCCTGCTTACGATGGAGGGGACGAGGCGATTCTCCAGATCATGCGAAGGGGAGTCGTTAAAGAGAAAACCGAAAGTACCCGAGCAGAGGATGTGTTTATCAATGGGGTGGAGGTGGAGAGGTGGATGATCTCAGGGCATGAACAGATCAAGGTTCCGATTGACGGGGATTCCAAGGTTCCCGTGGATTACCAGATTGTCCGGTTTGTCCGTCAGGAGTGTGAACGAAGAGGGATCCCTTCCCATGAATGCGCGGTAGCGTGTGCGGGACGAGGCGGGGCACTCAAGAGCATCTTTGAGGTAGAGTGGGGTCCAGTGAATGGAATCGAGGAGGGTGGGAGTCCTTCGGATCGAGTGGTGGATGCACGAGGGAAAACCGCCAAGGAGACCTACAATACCCGAGCCTCAGAACTCTGTATGGCAATCCGGGAGTTTGCGCTTGGGAATGGACTCCGGAATATCCCCTCAGAGGTCCAGGTTCAGGCGTGTTCGCGTCTTTCCTTTAATCTCAATGGAAAGCTCTGCGCAGAGCCCAAGACAGCCACCAAGGGGCTCCAGCAGGCCAAAGGAACGGGAGCCAAGGGGTTCAAGCAAAGGCTTGGCTATTCCCCAGACCACCTGGATGCTTTCGTGATTGGGATTGAGCACGCTCGCCAGAAAGGCGCTACACCGAGTTTCGGAATGGCCAGCCCTGTAAAGGCAGAGGAGTGGAATCAGAAGGTGAAGGAGGAGGCTGAACTGGACGAGTACCAAGAAGAAGATTGGCAAGACTACGCTGAAAATGCTTCGTTTTAATTTCCGAGAATACGACGTTCCACCCGACCGATTAAGGTTCAAGACACCTGATGGTCATATTATCGAGTCGGCAGATCGTAATGTCTGGTACTCGAAGATCAGGAAACACTACGCAGATAATAGTATTTATTTGCCTGAGAACTACAAGGAACTGGCCCAGCATCAGTTATGCTTGCTTCTTCCTCCAGGGTGGTGCGTACATGAAGACGGCACCCAATCCGCAGGGATCAATACTCGACTAGATGTAGGGGATTACTTTCGAGGGATGGAGGTTCTGGCCCGTATCGCCCTCTCTAAAGACCCCTTGGTTTCTCAGGAGGTAGCGGAAGAGAGGGCAGCGAAGTGTGCTGCCTGCCCCGCCAATATACCAGTTTCAGGGTGTCTTCCGTGCATGAAGATTCCCGATACCATCTTGACCATCAAGGGGGCTAACGAAACTAAAGCCGATCATGTCTTGAAAACCTGCGCGGTTTGCCGGTGCTCGTGCCAGGCTCATGTCTGGGTTAAGGCTGAGATCCTTGCTAATGGTGTGGATGAGGGACAGCTAAGACAAATGGAGGAGATGCCGGACTGCTGGAAAGCTCCGGCCATACGAGCATTAAATGGACACTAAATTGACACCAGAAAAGGCCAGAGAGGAGCTACGCAAGCTGCTCGAATCAGATGAACCTAGAGATCCAAAGAGGGCCATTGTGAAGGGTTCTTATGATGGTGAATGCCATAAGCCCTTGATTATTAAGCAAAACTAACCATTATCCACGCCCATGCCCGCCAGTCCTATTCAGTCGGACATCCCGGAAGCGATCCTTTTGCTTCCTTCTCAGGTGTCGGAACGCTCCGGGGATTCCCGACTAGCCTCGGCGGACGATGCCCGCAAGGCTCTCTATCAACTTCTCAAGGAAGATGAACCGCGCTCTTACCAAAGAGCCGTAGTCAAGGGATGCTATGATGGTAATTCTCCATACAACGAAAAGAGACGCAGGCAGGATGGGAATGGGTGGATGTGCAACCTGAACTTCCAGGGTCTTGAGGGGATCGTGGACAATGCAAGAATTCCCTACTACGGACTCTTCTCCGCCGTCCCCCAGTACGCCACCTTCAAGACTCGGTATCAGCAGAGTTCCCCGGATGCGAACCGCTGGGATTTGACCGTAGCAGACAAGTTTACCTGTCTTTTAAACCGTTGGCGGCAGTTCAAGTGGCATATCCAAGCCTCTCAGTTTGAGATGATCTTTGAGGGATGGGGGCCGCTGATGTTTGAGGATGACTCGGACTGGAGGTTTTGCGCCAAACCAGCAAGGGCAGTCTTGGTTCCTCAGAGTTCCCCTTCCTGTCTCGACAAACGTGTTCCCTACATTGCAATCAAGTGTGAGTACCGGATCAATCAGTTATACGATCATATCCGGGATGAGGAGGTAGCTCGTAACCGTGGATGGAACCTCCCCGCTGTCCAGTGGGCGATCAAGAATGGAACGCGAGGCCAGAGCGGGAACGTGGCCAACATGCGGGATCAACCTTGGGAGGAATGGCAGAAGAGGTACAAGAACAAGGAGATGACTTCCAGCTACACGGAGTTCGACCTGATTAACTGTGCTCACTTCTTCGTTCAGGAATACTCAGGGAAGATCAGTCATTTTATTGTTACCCAAGATGCCAATGGAGCGCCTGATGAGGCTAAGGGATTCCTCTTCCGAGACCCGAATCGGTACGATTCCTACGATCAATGCCTGAATGTAGCCTTCCAGAATACGGGGGATGGGACTTGGCACTCGGTTAGGGGAGTGGGCTTGAAAGCATTCAAATCCGAGGAGGTCCGCAATCGCCTGAATTGCCGGATGGTGGACAATGCCATGCTGGCCTCTGGATTGATCCTGAATGCCGGGGATGCGAAGACCAACCAGAAGATGCAGCTCCGGATCAATGGTCCGATCTCCATTCTACCCCCGGGAACAGACTTCGTAGACCGGCAGATGAGTGGGAATATCGAGGGGGTGATGTCCGTTTCCCGCTATCTGGAGAACCAATTGGCCCAGAAGATTGGAGCGTTCAATCAACGCTCTTTAGGACGAGATGATGGGAGAGGAGAAGTTCCTACTGCTACCCAGGTTCAATTCGCCGCCGCCAAGGAAGGAAGTCTGTCCGCCAGCCAAATTGACAACTACTACCTCGATTTGGATGCGGTGTACTCAGAAGTCTACCGCCGAGTCCTAATCTCTTCTGACCCGGAAGCGAAGCGGTTCCGCGAAGATTGCAAGGCTGCTGGAGTACCGGAGCAAGCCCTGAAGGATATGGAGTACGTAAGAGCCAATCGGTTATCTGGTTACGGCTCTCCCCAGATGCGGAAGATGGCGATGCAGGAATTGATGGCCATCATCCCAATGATGAACTCCGAGGGACGGAATAACGCCCTTAATGAGTTGATCGGAGCCTCACAGGGAGTGGACAAGATCCCCGTATTCAATCCTCCAATGCAACAGCCGGATATTGATGACGCCATGGCGGTTATCGAGAACGATTCCCTGCACAACGGAACGAAGTGTATCGTAATTTCGGGCATGGATCATGTGGCTCACCTTCAGATTCATACTGATGACGCGGAAGAGAGGCTGGCTCCCTTGCAGCAGGCTATTGAAGCTGGTCAGGAGTTGGATGAGCCCACCTTACAGCAAGCCTTTGAGTACGTTTCTGTGCTCGGGGAGCACTGTGATGCTCACCTGAATGAGCTGAAGGCTGATCCATCAAGGAGTGAGGCCGCAGACTTCTTCCAAGATAAGCTCAACATGCTCGTGGCATTCCATGGGAAACTCCGTTCAGCTATTCGTTCTGCACGCGCACGGGCCGAACAAGCCCAAGCGGAGCAGGATCAGGCTATACAGCTTGGTATTCTGGATCAACAGAAGCTTAAGTCGGAGGAGCAAAAGATGGCGATTGAAGCTGCGAAGGCCCAACAGGGAATGCAGATCAAGCAAGACAAGGCGATCCAGCAAAACAACCTTAAGAGATTCCAAGTCATCCAAGGAAACAATCTGGATGCAGTTCAGGTGGCCTCGAAGGTCAATCTGGACCGAATCAAAACCAAGGCTGAGGTGGAAAATAAAAAGCAGAAGAGTTTGAACGGATCGAAACCTAAGAAGTCGAAGTAGCCAATGACTGAAAACGATTTCAGGAGCAGTGCGCCATTAAGACAGGATCTTGAACGCTTCCTGCAAAGTACAGCTTTCAGGGAAGCCCTGCTTATCATCGAAAAGAGACGTAGGGCTAATGAGCAAGTAGTGGAGTCTCGACAAATCTTTGGCTCGCTACCGGGGGACGCAATGGCCTCAGTACGCCTTAATAGTCAGAGAATCGGAGCAGAAGGGGTCATTCTGGACCTATACGCGCTCTGTGAGCCGCCCGTTCCTGAACAAGCACAAGAAGAAGCCGCTTTCGGAAAAGAAGAAGAACTAAGGAAACTACAAGAATCAGACAATGCCTGACGCACTAGATACCCTCATGTCCCAAGTCCCCGATGGGACTCCACAATCATTTACTGAAGCTGCCGTAATGGAGCGGTGGAAGGATGGCTTCCCTGAGAACAAGGAGAATCCAGAGACTCCATCGCCAGAGGCAAAAGAGCCCCCCAAACAAGAGAAGAAGGCTGAAGTTACGGAGGCAAAGAAGGGCGATCTTCCTGATTCCCTGCTTGGTATTGAGCCTCAGAAGAAGGACGAGGAGCCAGATCTTATCTCGGCAGAGCCCAGCGGCCCCCTGAAGCACGAGAACTACAAGAAGCTCCAAGCTCAGGCCAAGGCAAAGATCGAGGCTGAACAAGCTCGATACACTTCCCTCCAGAAGGAATTGGAAGAGATTAAGGGCAAGTTCACCCCGGATTACGTTCCCGATGAAATCAAGACCAAGCTGGATACCGAGACCAAGCGGAGGACGGAACTAGAGGAGCGCCTTGGCCGGATTGCCGTGGAGCATACGGATGCTTTCAAGGAACGCTTCACCAATAAACAGAACGGAATCATCACTTCATTGAAAGAGACCGGAAAGGATCTTGGGATCAATGCGGATGTGATTGACCAGTTGCTCGCCTCTTCGGGTAAACGGAGATTCGACATTCTGGAGGATGTGGATGCCAACACGACAGCCAAGGCTTACCTAACCAGCCTCCTTAAAGATCACGACCAGCTACAGATCGAGAAATCACAATATCTCGATGAGTGGAAGGTCAACAGTGAGAAGCTGACCGCCAAAGAACAAGCTGAGAAGGACTCGGAGCTGGCTAGGATGAAGGATAGAGAAGACCGGGCATTTGAACAGGCTACCGGAAAACATCGAAAGACATTCGCTCTCTTCCAGAAGATTGAGGGGAATGAGGACTGGAACGCCCAAGTAGATGCCCGTGAGGCCAAGGCCAAGGAGCTGTTCAACGCCGACTGGACACCGGAACTGGTTTCAGAAGTAGTACTCGCAGCGGTGGCAGCAGAGCCCATGTACAAGGCTTTCGAGACCGTACGCAGTCAACTAATCGAGGCCCGCACCGAGCTTCAGAAGTACAAAGCCGCTGGACCTTCAGCTCCTCCTCCGGGAAGCAAGACTCCGGTTCAGGATGACTCGAAACTCACCTTCGAGGAGCGAGCTAAGAGAACCTTTGATTCCATCGTCGGGAGTGCGGCCAATAACGGAATGTAATGATCCAAGTCCTATTACCATGCTGCAAGGCAGACGAGTCGCAGGCTATGGCGCTCCTGTCGTGGATCGCCCAGATGGGGCAGGTAGACGCTCCTCTATTCATCCTGTGCGACTCGGGGTGTCAGGTGAAACACTTGGTATCCTTGGGAGAAAAGGCTTTCACCAAGGTTCAATGGCTGGCCGACTACGAAAACATCCTATCTGACTGGAACACTCAAGGCAACCAACCCAAGAGCGCAGCAGGGCCTAATTCCCTGTTTCGTCAGGCTATCTGGCATTTCGCCAATACGAAAGAGCCTTGGCTCTTCCTTGAACCGGACGCCATTCCCTGTAGACCTGATTGGCTGACCATGCTGGATAAGGAGTACCATGCCCGTCAAAAGCCATTCATGGGGTTCCTGGTGAGCCGGGAGACGCACCCTGGAGTCACGGCGCAGCACATGAGCGGGGTGGCGGTCTACCCGGCCAACTCCCCAGCATACTTCCGGAAGACCATCCTTGCCTCCAATACGGCGTTCGACATAGCTACCGCTTCTTCCGTGTTGGAGCACATGCACAACACTTCCTTGATCTTCCATCGGTATAGACCCCCGACCTTTGCGGATCAGGAGGACTTCGAGGGTCGGGTGTCAAAGGATCTGGCGATTTACCATGCTTGCAAGGATGGTTCGATTTACCCTTTCCTACGAAACCGTTTAGATTTATCGGCTCCACAACGCGTGGGTGAAGTTCAACTGGATGAACCTCTGCCTTCCAAGCAGACTGTTGCGGGTTCGATTCCCGTCACCCACTCTCCTGTATGGGAATTCAAGAACGGATCTCTTCAAATTGCTGCATGACTATCAATTGTCCTTTACCGGGAACTCGGGGATTCCGCACAACTCACGGACTCCGGAGATCCCCGGAATACGCAGTCTGGAACACAATGAAGTCCAGATGCTTGAATCCTAAATGTAAAAAATATCCCAATTATGGAGGAAGAGGAATTAGGGTATGCGAGAAATGGATGAAATTTGATAATTTTTACAAGGATATGGGGGCGCGACCCACCAGAAAGCACACAATTGAGAGGATTGATACCAATGGGGACTACGAACCAAGCAATTGTAAATGGTCTACAAACAGCGAAAATTGCAGAAACAAGAGAAACAATGTCTTGGTTACCCACGAAGGAAGGACACAGTGCGTTAAGGCGTGGTCTGAAGAACTTGGAATTCCATACGCAAGACTACAGGCCAGAATAAAACGTGGGTGGAATCACGAAAGGGCGATCACGGAATGAAGCGATCTTTGTTCTACAAAAGCTGCCAGAAGGATTTCGACTGGCTTAAATTCTCACGAGACTCGGTTAGGAGGTTCTGCTCTGGATTCGATGAGATCGTTTTATGTCTTCCGGAAGGTCAATCGTTTGATTGGCCAGAAGCAAAAATAGTCCACGTAAGAGAAGATTTTACGGGGTACTGCTTCCAGCAGGCTGTTAAGCTGTACGCGGATACATGGTGCTCTGGAGACTTTATTACCTACCAGGATTCTGATACTGTTTTCTCCCGACCAATGGATGCTGGAGAGTTATTCAGGGATGAAAAGCCAATTTGGATACTTAGACCATACGGAGAGGCTCGCTCAGATCAGCAGGTATGGAGAAAACCAACCGAGGACTTCATGGGAGAGACCGTCGAGTTTGAGGGAATGTATCGACACCCAATGACCACTTCTCGGCTGGCTTTGCAAAAGATGAGGGGATTTTGCCAGTTTAAACACGGTGTCAGCATGGATGAGTACATCCGAAGAATAGCGGACAACTCGCGCCCTCTGGCCTTGTCATTCTCTGAATTCAATGCGCTTTCGGCTTTCTCTAAACGCCATTGTCCTGAAGAATTCCATTGGATAGACGCTTCGAAGGAGGAGCCTCCTTCTGCCTGCGTTTGGCAGGGATACAGTCACGGCGGGGAAGCGCGAAAACAGGAAGACCTAGCCAAATTCAAAGAACTTCTGGAGGGCAATCCAGAGGATGGAGACATAGCCAGTGAGGTTGTGCCAAGTGAAGAGAAGACAGAATCGGTTGCGAGCAAGCATGACCTCACTGTTCCCTCTGCTATCGCGTTCCTTGCATCCTCAGTAAAGAACAATATTGAGAAGGCGAGGATCATTAAACAGATCAAGAAAGCATGGACTGGAAAGGGGGAACCCCGAAAGGCAAAGTACCCAAAAAAAGATGAATGGCTCCTGTGCATCCACTCGTATCCAGGGGCCAATGAGACCGTAGAGAGACACTGGGATAAGTTCCTGCTTTCGGGCGCAACCCGAATTGTTGGAGTAGGCACTGTGGACAATAAATGTAAATTCCCCTGTGAATCAGTAGCAATAGGACACGATGCTTACCTTAAATTCACTGGACAGGATGACCATCTCTGCCGCCGATTGATGGACACCGTTCAGTGGTGCCTGAGTCAACCTGAAGACAAGTTTGTAATCTGCGAATACGATGTCCTCTTCCTCAAAAAGTTCCCGCCCTTTAACGGAGTCTCAGCTTGCAAGACTGGCGGCAGAGTTAATGGCTCAAAAGCCTCTCAGTTTTTCCACGGACCCTGGTGTTTTGATCGACGGTCGGCACGTACGCTCATTGATGCAATGGCTGCGGTTCTGCCAGACTCACAATCTTACCCCAACAATTCCCCTGACCTCTTCTTCGGACTGGCCTGTGAGCGAGCCGGGATTGAAGTGAACTGCAATTTCACGATGTTCACCCGGAACACACTCGATCACGACCTGGAACTCGCTTGCGAAGCAGTACGGGGTGGAGTCGATGTGATTCACGGCTGCAAGACTAAGGAACAATTTGAGGCCATAATGAACGCGACACGTCCAGTGGTGTCTCAGTGAGCGATGACCAAACTAGATGAACTGGGACTGAAGCACGGAACCGACAAGGCTTCCTCTCATCACGATTACCTGAAGTTCTACTGGGATTTACTGTTTGATGTTCGTGTTGACCCTGTTGTGTTTCTTGAGATTGGTGTTGCTGGGGGTAATTCTCTGCGAATGTGGCAGGACTGGTTTAGTCATCCGGAAGCTAAAATCTACGGGGTGGACATCGAAGACCGACCGCTAGAACCCTTTGATAAACGGACCCAAGTAATCACCGGGGACGCCAGCCAGCCAAACTTCATCTACGACCTGACAAACCGGACAGGCCCACTGGATATCGTGATTGATGATGGAGGGCACTTCAGCAGGGAGCAGAAGGATGCTCTCAGGCTCCTGAAAACAAAAAAAAAAAAAAA
>Ga0247823_10000157_pt1 | contig 56488 bp, 40 predicted proteins | sample 13C_PalmiticAcid_2_FD_192426 | JGI IMG/M metagenome (GOLD analysis project Ga0247823, IMG submission 192426) | Soil microbial communities from agricultural site in Penn Yan, New York, United States - 13C_PalmiticAcid_Day30 | ecosystem: Environmental > Terrestrial > Soil > Agricultural land... | reverse complement strand
GCCGATTCAGGCGACAGATCGCCGGTAACGAGCAGGCTGCGCGCAGAAAACACCGCATGCTCGAACGCGAGCTGGGCACCCGCCAGCGCAGTCTCCACGCCCCGGACGAACGCCGGATCGCCGGCCGCGATCGTGCTGTCCAGCGTTACCGGGGCCATGCCACGCCCCACAAGACTGTGCGCGACGAGAATCTCGAACATCTCGCCGGTCATGCTGGTGAAGAAGCGCGTGACCCGCGCACCGCCAACGCTGCACCATTTGGCGTGCGTGCCGGGCAGGCACAATGTGCGGCGTCCCTCACCTGCGGCACCGGCCAGCCATCCGAAGATCTGTGCCTCCTCGCCCCGCGTCACATCCGGCAGGCCGAAAATGTTGGTGCAGGAAATGCCCGGAACGATCGCGATCGGCACACCGCGCGCCTCGAACCGGGTCATCCGCGCCGCGAGATCGTCGAGGCTCGCAGGGCACTGAGCATAAGGACAATCTATCCAGCCGACGTTCGACCCCACCATCCCCGCCAGCACGACCGGCAGCAGGCCTTCGCGCTCAAGCCACCGGCCGGCGGCGCTGAAGAAGGCAGCTTCGGGATCGTCACAGAATTTGATGCCTGGACCGTTCACCGTATCGAGGACGCGCACGGACGCGCCAACCTCGCACAGGTACAGGCGCATGAAGCTGGAGCCCCAGTCGCCCGCGATAAAACGTCCGCTTGCCGCGCAAACCTCCCCTCGGCTGCCGAGCCCCACGCTGGTGCTCCCTTCCGGGGTGCTCATGTGATCTCGTTACGGAGGGGTTCCTCGCGCAGATAGCGGCCCACTTCCTCTCCTGCCATCTGCGCGGCCAGCAGCGCAGTTTCCCGGCTTGCGCCGGCGACATGTGGGGTGATGATCAGGTTCGGCGCCGAGAACAACGGATCGCCCGGCGAGAGCGGTTCGTGCGCGAACACGTCGAGCGCGGCAGCACCCAGCTGGCCGCTCGCCAGCGCGTCACACAGTGCCGCCTCGTCAACGAGCGAACCACGAGCGCAATTTACCAGCACGGCACCACGCTGGAGCAGGGCAAGCGCGCGCGTGCCGATTATGTTGCGGGTCTCGGCGGTTGCGCGGGCATGTAGCGAGACGATTGTCGACCATGCGAGCAGCGCCTCAATCGACGCGAAGCGCTCGCCATATTGGGCGACGTCGGCGCCGGCGTAGGGGTCGTAGATACCGACCTGCGCGCCGAACCCGCGCACGATGCGGGCGACGCGCGCGCCGATCTGGCCGAAGCCGATCAGGCCGACCCGCGCCGCGCCCAGTTCGCCGCCCGAATTCTCATATTCGTAGAAGTCACCGCGCCAGATACCCTGACGAAGCTGTGCGTCGGACTCGGGGATTCGGCGCAGCGCCGCGAGCATCATTGCCACGCTGTGCTCTGCTGTTGCGGCGGCATTGCGGCCGGGCGCGTTACTCACGCGCAGGCCGGCTGCCCGCGCAGCGGCGAGATTCACGTTGGTGGCACCACCGCGAGCGGCGACCGCAAAGGAAAGCCGAGTGTTTTCGATCACCCGCGCAGTCAGCGGCGCGTGGTTGGCGACGACGATGTCCATGCCCTGCAGCGCGGCGATCATCTCGTCCTCGCTGCCCGACGCCTCAGTCACCTCGGCGACGTCGCCGAAGGGCACGCGCGGCCAGGGCGTTTGGAAGTGCCGGAAAGACAGGTCGGCATCCGCAGGTGCAAAGCGCCGCACCGCGCTCTCGAAGAGCTCGGGCAGGATGAAGAGATCCCCAGCGACGAGGATGGAGGTCATTGGCATTTCCCCGGCAAATCTACTGGAATATTGAGCGAAATCAGGCCCGCAACACCCTCGACGAACCGAACTTCGCTGATGGCGACGTTACGCAATTGCGGCAGCACGCGGCGATAGGAGCCGGGCGGGATGCCGAGCAGGCTGCACAGCGTGAGCCGCAGCAGGGTGTTGTGGGCGACCACCAGCGCCGGGCCACCCTCCGCCGCGATCGCGCACAGGGCAGCCGCGCCCCGCTCGGCGGCCGCTAACGGCGACTCCCCACCTGGCCAGGGATTGGCGCCGGGATCCGTGACAAAGGCCGCCGTAGCCTCGGGCCAGTCGCTGCGCATCTCCACCAGCGTCTTGCCTTCGGCGACACCGAAGTCCGATTCGGTGAGGCCCGGAACCACTTCCAACTCGACGCCCGCCGCACGCGCGGCCGGGAGCGCGGTCTCGCGGGCGCGGCGAAGCGGCGAGCTGATCACGCGTGCGAGCTTCCGAGCCTCGGCCCATTCCCGTAGCGCCTCGGCCTGGCGGATGCCGTTGGGGTTGAGCGCAATATCGCTCGAGCCGGCATAGCGATTCTCGGCATGCCAGATGCTCTCGCCATGCCGTACGAGAAACAAGGTGGTCATTGGTGCGATTCCTGCTTCGGGAGCCATCCGCGAGTGCCCAGCGCATCCAGAAAGGCCTGATATCCTTCATCGAATTCGTTCACCCGGGACTGCGATGGCGCGAAACGGGCGCGCTGTCGAAAGCATCCTGCCGACAGGGACGCTAAGGGCTCGTTCGAGACGGCGCTGCCGGCAAGCAGCGCCATGCCCAGCGCAGCGCCGCTTTGCGCAGGCACGATGGCCTCGCGGCCGAGCACGTCTGCGCGGAGCTGGGTCCAGCGCTTGTTGACCGTCGCGCCGCCGGTCATCGTGATCGCGCCCTCGACCGGCAGCCCGAGCCTCTCGAGCATCTCGAAACAGAGGCGTTCGACATAGGCGACCCCCATCATGATCGCCGCGAGCGCTTCGGCATCGCCGACGAACTCGCGGCTGGAAAAGGCGACAGCATCGGGTTCGACAAAAGGGAAGCGCTCGCCGCGCCCGGCAAGCGGGTAGGTGAAGAGATCCGGCGTCACGGCCGCGGCCGCCGAAGACTCGAGCGAACCGAGGTCGCGACCGCGCAGCCGCTCCGCGACGATCCCCGCGCCGCTACTCGATGCGCCGCCGGGCAACCATTGCCCGTCGAGGCCACGATGCGAATAGAGCACGCCCGCCGGATCGGTCACGCGCCGCGCAGCGACACCCTTGAACGCCAATGTCGTGCCCAGCACCGAGTTCCATTCACCTGGAGCCACCGCGCCGGCACCCAGTTGCGCCGCGCAGCTATCGGTCATGCCAGCGACGATCGCCACGCCGCCCGGCAGCCCGAGCTCTTCGGCGGCAGCCGGCGACACCTGACCGAGGATCGCGCCTGGCGCCACCAGCGATGGCATCCATGCCGTATCGATCCCGAGCGCGTCGAACACAGCCGCCGGCCACGCCACCTGATCGAGGTCGCATCCAGTCTTGAGAGCTTGGGAGGTATCGGTGGCCACGGGGTGCCCCGCTAATCGCTCGGCCACATAATCGGCCTGGTGTAGCACGCGGAAGCCCCTCCTCTGCCCGGGCTCGCGCATCAGGCTGAGCAGCTTGGGGAGCGCCCAGGCCGGCTGCATCCGCGCGAAGCCCATTGCCAGCCATTGCTCCGCGCCGGCCGTGTTGACCGCATCGACATAGGGTGCGCCGCGCGTGTCATCGTACATCACGCCCGGCGAGATCGGCCGCCCTGTGGCATCGACGAGCACGATCGTGCCCGATGTCGCAGCAATCGCGAGCGCTTGAATCGTATCCCGCCGTATCCCGGACAGAGCGAGGCCGAGCGCCTGGTGGATAGCGGCCCACCATGCTTCGGCGCTCTGCTCATGCCGCCCCTCGCTGCGGCGGCCCTCGAGCGGCGCGGCCCCGCTGCCGACAATCGCGCAGGCCCCGTCGAGAACGGTCGCGCGAACGCCCTGCGTGCCGATGTCGATACCGATCCAGCGCGGAACCTCAGCCATGCGCCACATCGCCCGACAGAGTCCAATCGCTTGCCAAAAGCGCCCGCAACCGCCGGGCACGCTCGACGCGGACGAGGCTGAGTGCGAGCTGGTCTTCGTCAGGCGCGAATTGCTGGGTCGCGACCTGCATCTGCGCGAACGCCCGGCCGATGTCGATTCGTTCCAACACGGCGTGCGCGGCCACCAGCGCGCCGCGCGCGCCCACTTCCTGCTCCGCCGAACGACGGACCGTGCAGCCGGTCGTGTCCGCGATCAACTGGCACCAGAAATCGCTCCGCGCGCCCCCGCCGCACAGCATGATCTCGCTCGGCATTTGCGGCACGAAGGATAGACAGTCCGCGACCGCAAAGGCGAGCGCTTCGAAGGTGGCGCGCGCGATCTCGCTGCGCCCGTGGGTCGTCCTCAGCCCGTGCAGCGCGCCGCAGGCCTCGACACTGTAGAAGGGCGCACGCTCGCCAGCGGGCGAGAGATAGGGCAGCAACAGGAGACCATCGGCGCCGGCTGTCGACTGGCGCGCGAGAGCTTCGAATTCCTCGATCGAGCCTGTCCCCGTCAGTGCGATCATCCGATCGAGCACCTCGCACCCGGCGAGCGTCGGGAAGGCGCGCAGGAAGCGGTCGAACAACGGAATATTGATCCCCGTGGTGCTGCCCGAAAGATCCGGCCGGTCGAGCACCGACTGAACGCAGATGGTAGTGCCCAGGACCGCACAGGCCTGGCCGGGATCGGTGGCGCCCACGCCCAAGGCCATGCACCCGATATCATAGGGTGCGAGCACGACGTTCACGTCAGGCGCGAGCCCGAGCTGCTCCGCCACGCGCCGGTCGATCGGCGCGGCGCGGGCTGAATCATCGACGACCTCGGGCAGCAACCGCGCGACTACGCCGATCCCGAAACGGTCCCACACGTCCGCGCGCGTCGCGCCGCCCTCGAGATCCAGAAACGGCAGCGCTGCATCCGAACGATCGATCCGCCTGTTGCCGGTCAGTTTGAAGTTTATCCAACCCGTGCAACTGAGCAGCGACATCGCACGATCAAGGCGCCCGGCATCGTGCCGCGCCAGCCAGGCGAGGATCGCGTGCGGGGCACCCGCAAAACTGCGGCTGCCGCAGACCCGGAAGTCCTCCGCAATCAGGCCCTGCGCCTGCCAGCCCTCGACAATCGCACCGGCGCGGCCGTCATTCCACAGGATCGCCGGGCCGACCGGCTCGCCCGCTGCATCGATCAGCCAGGCGCCGTCGCCTTGGCCGGTGATCGCGATCGTCCTGATCGGCTCGTCCGCCGCTCGCTTCAGTTCGCGGATCAGCCCGGCGACCGCGTCCCAAATGGCGGGCATGGATTGTTCGGACCACGCCGATTCGGGCCGCAGCGCCGCCGTTTCCCGGCGTGCGCCGCCGATCGCGACTCCGTCGCGATCGAACAGCACCGCTTTGATCACGGTGGTCCCGGTATCGATGCATAGTGTCGTCATTGCGAGGGCGGTGCGGCTATTTGCCGTCGGGAGTCGTAAGCGTCATGGCAAGGGCTGCGCTTAGCAGGTGGAGCAGCGCAAACGTCCACATCACGCCTGCGGCCCCGATCGGCGCCAGGAGAAGCCCGACGACGGCCGGTCCAAGCCAAACACTTATCCCCGCGCCGAGATTGAGCAGCGACATCGCCGCACCGCGGCGCTCGGGTGCGAGCCAGGGAGTCAAGGCGGTGAGCGGGACATAGCCGGCTAGCGTCGCGCCATAGAAGGCGCCCGCGGCGATCACCCACGGCGCGCCGCTCGGACCGAAAACGGTCGGCACATAGTACATCGCGAGCGTCGAGATCGCGGTGCCCATCCCGCCGCAGATCGCCACGGTCCGGCGCCAGCCCATCCGATCGCCGATCAGCCCGAACGCCAGGTTGAAGAAGATGTTGGTGGTGAAGATCACCGCGACCAGCCGCAGCCAGAAGGTGAGCTCGAACCCGAGGGTCCGCGTGAAATAGATCGGCAGGAAGAGCAGGAAGCCGAATTGCGAGGCGGTGTTGATCGCGCGCACCGCCGCGGCGACCGCGACCTTGGGCCTGGTATAGGCGAGCGTCAGGCTCGTCAGCAGCGTAGCGATCGGGTGCTCGTGCGCCGCTTCGGCACTCGGACCACCAAACGGCGTTCGCGCCAACCCGAGGAGCGCGATCGCGCCGCCGACGATGATGACGCCGAGCGCCACCCACAGGGTGGTCAGCGGCCCGAGGGCGGGAAGCAGCATCGCCGCGACCAGCGCACCCAGCGTAGGTAGGCCGCCGGTGAAGGCGAACCAGAACCATCCCGCGGCGCTGCTCAGGCGCTCGCGCACCGTGACGCGGGTGATCCAGACGAGGAATCCGAAGGCAAACAGCGGATATCCGAACCCGCGGACCGCGTAAAAGAACAGCATCCCGACGTAGCTGTTGGTGCCCACACCGAGCAGCAGGAATCCGAGCTGCGCCGCGATCCAGATCGCCAGTCCGGCGATCATCACCCGGCGCGGGCCGATCAGATCCGACAAGGCACCCGAGAACCAGGCCGCGACTGAGGCCGTCAGTCCATAGACCGTGAACAGCAATGCGACCTGCTCGACTCCGTTCCCGCGATCGACGAGGAAGCGCGAGAGATAGGCGCTCTCGACCCCGTCCCCGATCATGAAGATCAGCAGGCCGAGATAGCCCACCGCCAGCGCAGGCGAGATGCCGGCGCGGTCCAACGCGTTTGCGACCGGGACATAGGGCGAGGCGGTCGTGGACTTCATTCCTGTTCCAGCCATGATGAATCCTCGCGGAGGGGAAATACGACGAAATCCAAACCGTGGGGCGGAGTCCGTACGGAAGCGACACCAGCGAGCGACACGCACGAGGGGCGAGGATGGATTGCCCTACGGAGACGAACGTCGATTGCGCCCGGAGGTAAGATTGTCGCTATCTAAGCGATATGTCAACCGCCGAAAACAAAGCGCCTTGCCCGACCTCCCTCAGAAGAGCCCAGGTAAGCGTGAGCAATACAAAGGCCTGCGTAGCTTTATTAGCCACGTCTATCCCTGATTTGCGAAATGTGCCCCGACCAACCGGCGCGAAAATCGCAACCCGGCAACACCCCAGCATCCCACACCATCGACAGGTGCGAGACAACAGATCCAAAGCGTGCTCGCCGAGTCGCCCAGGCCATGACCTTGCCTCGGAATATTCAATCTCGGCGCACACCCCGCTTCCCAAGTTGAGCGCGCAATCGCAAGCCACCCCGACGCATCCGTCACTTGGCCGCCGTTGAGCGGCCGGATCCTGCGAAGGATCAGGTGACACTCACCCACTTGCCGCCGCGCAGCCGCAGCATGGTCACGGAGGAACGACTCCGGCAGCGCCATCCGCACCGCCGCGGCGACCGAGCCTGCGGCAGCACGAATCGCTTCGAGCGGGTGATGTGCAGCGGCACACCCCCAGCGCCGCCCGCGCTCAATCAGCGCCCCCCGCGCACCGGCCGGACACCAGATCCTAGCGCAAGCCCGGCAAATCAGATTGGCAGAGGGCAAGGAGAGGGTTGTCGGCGAGGCCACCCTGGAAGGGGGCCTCAGTGAGCGAAATATGACGCTTTTGTTTCATTTGTAGCAATGAAATATGACAAGTATCTCACTATTCGAGGCATGACCGACCAAACGAGACCTCCCATTTACCAATCGATCAGTAGAATATCGCAGGCATTTCCACTCTCCGACTCGCGATGCACAAGCTTGACAAATCGCTTAATTAGCGACATTTCAATGCCAGCTCAGACCGCAGAAACCGCGGCGGACCAAAGAGGGGGATCACCGTGAAGCTCCGCATTTCTATTCTTTCGACTACCGCAATGGTGCTTCCGCTGGCGTCGATTTCCGTCAGGGCAGAGACCACGGCTTATGCATCTGCAGTCCCCGCGGCCGCAGCTTCACCGATTGCCGATGGGGCCGCTGCTCCGCAGGAGGCAGGCGGCAAGGGTTCGGTGACGGGCCGCATCCTCGATCCGGCCACTGGCGAATATCTTCGTGGCGCAATCGTCGAAGTGGTGAGCGCCGATGGCCACCGCCGGACGGGCACCTCGGGCGACGGCGGCGAATATCGCTTGATCGACGTGCCATCGGGACCGGCGACGATCATCATCCGCTATACCGGTTATCCCGATCAGGAGATGGCGGTCGAGATCGTGGCCGACCAGGCCGTCCAGAAAGATTTCGAGCTGCGGCGCGAAAACCGTTCTGCCGCCCAATCGACCGGCGAGGAGGTCGTCATCACTGCCGGCGTGCGTGAGGGCGACGCGCGCGCGATCATGGAACAGCGCCAGTCGATGGACATCAAGAACAGCCTGTCGGCCGAATCCTATGGCGACATCGCGGACGGCAATCCGGGGGAGTTCATCAAGTTCATGCCCGGCGTCGACACCGACGCCGGCGGCGACGGCGACGGCACGGTACGCAATATCCAGCTCCGCGGGCTTCCGGCCGCCTATACCGGCGTGACGCTCAACGGTGTGAGCCTGGCGGGCGTCGATGCTTTTGCCGGCGCGGAAGGCTCGCGCAGCTTTAGCTTCGAGCAGCTCTCGCTGAGCGCAATCGATTCGATCGAGATATCGAAGACAATCAGCGCCGACGTGGACGCCAATGCGCCCGCCGGTACGATCAACATCAAGACCAAGCGTGCGTTCGATCGCAAGGGTCGCCGCATCTCGGCGCAGATCAGCGCCAGCACCCATGCGGACATGTGGGACGATGCCGAGCGGACCGGCCCGAGCGACGGCGGCTATGGCGGCAAGCGCTTTCTTCCCAACTGGCAGTTCGAATATTCGGACTCGTTCTTTGGCCGGCGCCTGGGCGTGGTCGCCGCGGTGAGCCAGTCGACCCTCTATGTCGAGAAAGAGCAGATCACCCTGGGGCGCAGCTATGCGCCCACCGCCATCAGCTCCGATCCGATCGCCATCTCGTCGATCGAGACCCAGCACGAAACGCGCGAGATCAAGCGGCTTTCCGCATCGCTCAACCTCGATTTCAAGGCGACCGACAGCCTGGTCCTCTCGCTGGCAGGCATCTACAACGAGTCAGATATCTGGGCGGGCAGTACTTCCTACACCTTTACCACCGGCGCACGCACGCGCGGCGTCACCGGCGACCCCCTCTACGATATCACCACGCTGCAGGCGGCGACGACCAACACGCTCTCGGCCCAGAACACACTCAACTACAAGACCGGCAGCGGCAAGACGATCGTCCCGAGCTTCACCTGGGAAAAGGGCCGGATCTCGCTCGACGGCAATCTCTATTACTCAGATTCGGTCAGCACATATGATCCGCAGGGCGAGGCGGATTCGGCCTATACGACCAGCGCGATCACGGCCCGCGGCAATTTCTCCGCGCAGCGCGAGCCCGGCAATCCTTACGGGCAGGCGTGGCAGATCCAGCAGCTGAGCGGCGGCGACTGGGGCGATCCAGCGAGCTTCGCCGCACCCGCCACCTTTGTCCTCCGGACCAACAACGGTCCCTATGCCAAGCGCACCGAAAAGGGAGCGGCGCTCAACCTGGCCTTCCAGATCGATGCCGGTTCGGTACCGATCACCTTCAAGTCGGGATTCAAGATGCGGGAGTCTGACTGGTTGTACCGGGATACCACCGATCTCGCGCGGTTCCGCTATGTCGGCAGCCTCCCCGCCAGCCAGTTGCTGCAGCAGCTCGAAAGCACGAAGCAGGTCTCGTTCGCCGACACCGGCATCAATATCCGCACGCTGAATGGCGGCACGAGCCTGTACATGCCGGACACCTACAGGATGCTTGATCTCTATCGCGAGCATCCGGAATATTGGACGGCGACCTCGGCAACGACGCCGACCGAATGGTACAATATCCATGTCGGCAACAATCGCGATTTCGGCGAGAAGACCACGGCGCTCTATTCGATGGCCACCGCGGAGCTGACCCCGAGGATCAAGCTGCGCGCGGGGCTCCGCTGGGAGCGGACGCAGACGACTGCGCTCGAGGCTGATCCGCTCTCGCCTGAAGAGGTGGCGGCGGCCGGCTTCCCTGTCTCCGCTTCCACCGGCCGCGCGACCACCGTCCCGGGACTCGAATATCAATATCAGTCGCGTCCGCGCACCGAGCGGACGGGCAGCTACGACAATTTCTTCCCCAGCGCCTCGTTCAAATATGAGTTCAGCCGTAGCACGCAGCTCCAGCTCGGCTACAGCCGCACGATCCGCCGGCCGGAAGTGGGAACGCTGACGGGCATCTGGTCGGTCGACGACATCAACATGATCGTGCGGGCGCCCAATCCCGGCCTCAAGCCGGAGATATCGGACAATTTCTCCGCGCGGCTAGCCCACTATTTCGAGCCGGTCGGCATGATCGCGATCAACTATTACCAGAACAAGGTGAAGGGCCTGTTCCAGACCATGGACCTGACGGCCCAGGAGTTCGGCTACACCGGCGAGGAATATGCCGGCTACACCTTCCGCACCACCACCACAGTGGGCGGGGAAGCGATCAACATCCGCGGCTGGGAGTTCGAGTTCAATCACTCGATGGACTATCTGCCATCTCCGTTCGACGGCCTCTCGATCCGCGGCTCGCTCAACATCAACGATCCCGATATTCCGATCGTGCGCGTCGCCGACAAGATGGGCTCGCTGTCGCTGTCCTATCGCAAGGGGCCGGTGCGGCTGTTCCTCAACACCGCCTGGACCGGCGAGAAATACCGCAGCACCACGCCTTCCTGGTATGCGGAATATGTCGATATGAGCCTCTCCGGCAGCGTCCAGCTTGGACGCCGCGTGGAGACGTTCTTCTCGATCCGCAATCTCCTCAACAAGCCGAGCAACGTCATCGTCCCCGGCTCGCTTGCGACCGGCGGTGGCGGGGTCGATCACAGTGCGGTCTTCCACCATTATGGGCGCAGCGGCACCTTCGGCCTGCGCGCGCGCTTCTGACCCGGCTAACCGCGAGACCAATCATGAAAACACCCGCATTCGATCGCCGCAAGCTCCTCGCCGGTGCCGGCAGTCTAACGCTGTTCGCAGGATTCGGATCGGTGGCCTGGGCCGCGCCCAAATTCACCGGCTATCCTTTCACGCTGGGAGTTGCCTCAGGCGACCCCCTGCCCGACGGCTTTGTGATCTGGACCCGACTCGCGCCCAAACCGCTCGAGGAACATGGCGGTATGCCGATGGGCGCGGTCCTGGTGCGCTGGGAGGTGGCCGAGGACGAACGCTTTGGGCAGATCCTCCAGTCGGGCGAAGCGGTCGCCCGGCCCGAGCTCGGTCATTCGGTCCATGTCGAAGTTGGTGGGCTCAAGCCGCACCGGCCCTATTGGTATCGCTTCCGGGTCGACGGCGCCGAAGCCAGTCCCATCGGTCGCGCCCGCACAGCGCCGGCCGCCGGCGCGCAGGTGGATAGGCTTCGCCTCGCGGTCGTCGGCTGCCAGGCGCTGCCGCATGGCTGGTTCGACGCTTATGGCCACTTGAGCCAGGAGGCGGATCTCGACGCGGTGTTTCATTACGGCGACTATATCTATGAGACTGCGGGGCACCCGGCGCCCGAGAAGCTGCTCATCCGGGACGCCCGGGGCAATCTGACCGAGCGGATCCATTTTGGCGACGAGATATTCAGCGTCGACGATTATCGCCGCCGCTACGCCCAATATAAGAGCGACCCGCACCTCCAGGCCGCGCACGCCTCGGCAGCATTCGTCAGCTCGTTCGACGACCATGAGGTGGAGAACAACTGGGCGAGCGCCTTCGACCAGAACGGCAGCCCGCCGGAAACCTTCGCGCTTCGGCGCTTCGCCGCGATGCAAGCCTGGTACGAGCATATGCCGGTGCGCAAGGCGCAATTCCCGCGGCTGGGCAACCTCACCATGTTCCGCCGATTCGACTTCGGCGACCTGCTGAGAATGCATGTCCTCGATACGCGGAGCTATCGCAGCGACCAGCGGTGCGAGAAGCCTGGCCAGAAGGCGTGCCGGACCGAAGATGGTCCCGACACCACGGTGCTCGGAGCAACGCAACAAGGCTGGCTCGACGAGGGCCTCAATGCAGGCGCGCAATGGAACCTGCTGGCGCAACAGGTGATGGTGATGCCGCTATATGTCCCGGGTGCGGACGGAAGCCTGCAACTTCGTCCTGCCCGGGATTCATGGGGCGGATATCCCGCGGCACGCGCGCAGCTGGTGCGCTCGATCACCGAGCGCCGCCTCACCAATGTCGTGGTCGCGACGGGCGATTCGCACATCCATGCGGTCGGCATCGTTCCGGTGCGCGACGACGAGCCGGACGGTCGGGCTGCGGCGACCGAGTTCCTGGGAACCTCGATCACCTCGGGCGGCGACGGCCAGCCAGGCGTGACCGAAGGTCACAAGACGCTGCTCGCGACGAGTCCAAACGTGGCGCTGCTCAACAACCAGCGCGGCTATCAGACCCATGAAATCACACCCAAGGAATGGCGCACCGACGTGAAGGTGCTCGATCGGGTCCAGACCCCCGGCGGCAAGCTGAGCACGCTGGCGCGCTTTGTCGTCACGCCGAACGAGGCGAAGCCCCACAGGGCGTGATCGTCACGCTACCGCTGCCGCCTCCAGGCCCGCCACGGACGGGCGGCAGCGGAACCGAGCGATCGTATCGACGGTGAATGGCTTGGCGAGAATGGTCGACACGGCGCGGAGATCGACGAGGACTTCGTCGCGGGTCAGCGTGAGGAGGATGAACCCGCGCCGATCCTGATCGCAGAAGAGAATCTCGCTGTTGGCCTCCGCCAGGTGCCGCCCTGCCCCGGGCAACAACAGACCCAGTCCCGCGCTCGTCACGCCCGGCACGCCGAACTCGACGGCGACTGGCCGCCCCTGCCCGTCGTGGAGATCGTTCGCCCAGGATGCGTGGCTGTCGCCGGACAGGACGATCGGCCGCGACTTCGCCCGCGCGAAGCACGCATACAGGCGTTCGCGGGCCGCAGGGTAGCCGTCCCACATGTCGAGGCTCCACGGGAGGCCGGGCCGCTGGCGCGCGAAAAGATCCCGGATGCGCTCGCGAAGCGACGCGGACTGCCGGGCAAGGATCGCATCGAGCTCCACCGGCGGATAGGCGCGCTTCAGGTCGGGCCATGCCACCCGCCCCATCACGACCTGGTTGCCGAGCAGTTGCCACGGTTTGCCCGCCGCGGTCGATGCAGCGAGCGTCTGCTCGAGCCACTTCTGCTGCTCCGGGCCGAGTAACTCACGCGCGGGATCGGCTACGCGCGCCAATGCCTCACGCATTGCGGCCGGGTCCGCGGTGGCGTCTTCCTCCTTGGTGCGGGCAAGCAGGCGCGTTTCGACCATCGCCACCGTCGCGAGGTCGCCGATCTCGAACGCACGATTGATCGCTTCCCACGGCCGGCCTGGCAACGGATCCCGGATCGGCATCCATTCGAAATAGGCCTGCATCGCAGCAGCCTTGCGCCGCGACCATTCGCCCTCCGTTGCTGGATTATGGTTCTGCGCGCCGTTGAGCCAGGAGTTGTTCGCCGTCTCGTGATCATCCCACACCGCTACCATGGCGGCACGCGCATGCATCGCCTGCGCATCGGGATCGCGCTTCACCTGAGCGTGGCGGAGGCGATAGTCGTCGAGCGTCAGGATCTCATGCGCCGGCTCCACCTCCCTGCCGGGGACGATCTCGGGATGGCTCGGATCCGGGGGCGCGTATTCGTAAATATAGTCGCCAAGATGCAGAATCATGTCGATGCGCGGCAGCCGCGCGATCGCGTCATAGGCATTAAACAGACCGATCGAATAGGTGGCGCAGCTCGCCGCCGCGATCACCCAATCCTCCGTGCGGTCGTTCGGGAGCGTGCGGAACCTGCCGACGGGCGAGCGCGCACCGTCCGCAGCCTCGAACCAATAGACATGTTCGGCGCCCGGGGTGAGCCCTGAGACCTCAAGCTTCGCGGTGAAGTCACGTGCCGCCCGTGCCAATGTGCGGCCGCGCCGGACAGGCTTCTCACCCGGAGCACGCGCGACGCACCAGTCGAGCGGGATGTCGGCCGTTGCGCCGTCCATGGTGGCGCGAGTCCACAGGATCGCACCCGCCGCGGTGGGATCGCCGCTCGCAATGCCGTGCTCGAAGCGGACCGGCCCTGCCCGCGCCTTCCCCTTCGCTCCCGCCGGCAAGGCGAGTGTCGCAACTCCCCCGAGCGACGCCAGCGCATCGCGGCGACTGATGCTCATCCGCGTTGCACGCGCCACGGTCAGCGCTCTACCTTCTGCTCTTCGGCGGCGACGGTGCGGCCATTCTTGCGGACAAACTCCAGGCGATAGCTGATCTGCCGGTCATCGCGCGCGGGCAGGCTGAATTCGAAGGGATGCCGCCGGTCGACCAGCGTACGCTCGCCGCTCGCCGTCCGGATCCGCGCACGCACTTCGCTGACCTCCGCGTCCGACGCCGAGGTCCACAGGTAGAAGTCGTGGCGCCCGGCGAAGCTCAGCATCATCGCCGTGGCGTCGCCCGCCGGGGTATGGTCGGTGCGATAGCTTCGCTCGCCCGCCGCCCCGGTTGGTGCGGCGGGCGCGTCGAAATAATCGTCCTGCAGCTTGCGGAACACGGGCATGCCCGCGATCGCGATCGCGGTCAGGCCGCGCGCGCTCAGCGGCAGCGCCACCTTGCCGTCCTTCACGGTCACGCTGCCGGCCGGTTTTCCGTCGCGCCAGAGCTGCGCGGTATAGGCACGGCCCGGCACCCACGGCACACGCTCGCGATCGAAGCTTGCGGTGACGGTGCGGGCGGTCGCGCTCTCGTTGGTCAGCGCCAAATAGAGGCGATCGTTGCCATAGCCGGTCAGATAGTTCGCCTGCGGATCGTCGGTGCGGACTAGGTGGCGCGGCATCCACAGCCGCACGCCGCTGTCGCCCATGAAGCTGCCGGGACGGTCGCCGTACACCTTGCTGCGCAGATAGGCATAGCCCTGGGCGTAGCGCGCGGGGAATTTGATCGTGCTCCTGGACCGCGTCTCGAAGTCCGAGACCAGATAGTCGGTCAGCAGCGCGATGTGCGGCCAGACATGGTTGTAATAGACTTCGTTGTAATTGAGCTCGTGGAACGGGCGCAGCGGAAAGTCCGAGCGGGCGGGCAGGCCCGAATAGCTCAGATTAATGTCGTAGCCGGGATAGGTCTTGTAGCGCCCCACGATCGCCGCGCGCGCGACATCGTGGAGGAATGGATCCTGCGTCGCTTCGGCGATGCGCAACTGATACGCCGCATGATGCGCCAGGAACACGGCCGGGTTGAGGTGATAGGTCGTCTGCGCCTCGGGGATCAGGCCGACCTGCGACACCTGCCACGCCGGCAGCGTGACCGGCGGAGTCTTGATCAACCCGATGCCGGGCTTCGACTTGTGATATCCGACCGGCGCGCCCTGTTCGTCGACCGTGACATTACCCGTGGGGATCACCGGATAGAACCACGCATAGCTGGCATAGGTCCGCGCGCCCGCCGCCGCCGCGCGCAGATAGCGGGGCTCACCGGTTTCCTGCCACAGCTCAAACAGCATGATCCAGTGCGGCGAGAAGTCGCTCCAGAACTGCCCGCCCGCATCCAGGTGGACGTCGGCGAAATCGGTCTGCGGTGTATCGATGCGTTGCGCGATATAGGCATCCGCCAGCTTCCGCGCCTGATCGAGCTGCGCCTTGTCGCCGGTCAGCCGGTAGAAGGCGAGCTTGTCCCAGAAATTCTCGCCGGTGCTCGTGATCTTGAGGTTGAGCTGACGCGGCTTGCCGGCGAGTGTCTTGGCATAGTGCAGGAACACCGGCGATTGCTCGCGCGACATCTGGTAGAGTTCGGCGAGCTCGGACACCTCGGCCGCCGGCCCCTTCATATCGCGCGCCGCGTTCTGCCCCGCCACATCCGGATCGGTGTTGTAGAGATATTTGGTCCGCGACATCAGGAATTCAGTGATCGGTAGCGCGCGACGGCGATAGATTTCGGGATCGTCCTGGATGATCGCCGCCGAGAGCGGGTGCAGCGCCGAGACGACCTTCACCGTACCCTTCACATCGGTTTCATAATCGAAGCCGCGCAGATCGGCATTCCAGCCCGAATAGCCGTCATCCATCTGGAACTCGGTCATGGTGTCGATCGTGGCGTTGAGCGACTGCTCGTAATTCTCGCGGACGTCGCGGAACCTGAACAAGTCGCGTGCCGCCTCCGTGAAGGCCGCATACCAGTCGCCCTTCACGAGCAGGGGGCGCACCGCGAAGCGGGTGCTCTGCCCGGCCTCGAGCCGTGAGCCGGCACCGCCGAGCAGCGGCGCAAAGGCGCTCGGCTGCGCCTCGCCGGCCGGGTTGCGCAGCATCACGCCGAAGCGCGCATTGGAGAAGACCGGCAGCCGGAACGGGCTTTCGGCGGGATCGACGCTCAGGCCGTTGGTCATTCCGTCCTTGGTGACCAGCGTGGCCGGCAGGCCGCCCATATGCTCGCCGGTCGTCAGCGGTGCGCGAGGGAAGCGCTTCTCCTGCCAGATCAGCGGCTGGAGGACATTATCTGCGGTCGCCGGATCGGTCGCCGGCCCGCCGGTGTAGCCTACAGTGTACCAGCCGGGGCGCTTGGCGGTAAGCTGCCAGCTTATCTTCGGTGCGGCGTTCGCCACCGGGCGCATCTCGGCGGTCAGCGTAAAGTCCGGATTATCGGGAAAGGTCCAGGCGACCCCACCCCCGGGCAGCGCCCGGCTGGAGCTGGCGCGAAGCTCAGTGACTGCGCCTGCCTGATAGACATTGTCGGTCACACCGCTGCCGCCGGCGCGGTTCCAGTTAGGCAGCGGATAATTTTCGGGATTGGCTGGAATCACGGTATTATGCGCGGGACCGGCGTCGGACTTGACCTCGCCCGGCGTCGATGAAAAGCCCGACAGGCGCAGATTGGGGTCGCTGTCGGCGCGAATGACCGTGAACACCGGACGATAGGTCGAGATGCCGCCCTCGCGCACGACCGCGACTGCGCCGTCCGACTGCGGACGCAGATGATATTGCGTGTCGCTCGTCTGCGCAGTGGCGGCGGTGGCCACGCCCGCCAGCAACGCGAACCGGATCGCCCGGCAGATCGCCTTCGTCATACTCTCTCCTCTTTACCCGTCGCTGCGGGTCCTTGTTTCTCGGTTCAGGCTACGTGGCTGAGCAGCGCCTCGGCATTCAGGCCGATGCCGAGTCCGGCGCCCTTGGGCGCGAACAGATAACCGTCGCGCAGCTCGGCCGGCGTGCCGGCAATTGCGGCCCCGATCGGGTTCTGGCCGATCCAATATTCGCAGACGATGCTGTTCGGCATCGCGACCGCCAGGTGCGCGCTGGCGGCGACATGAATCGCCGATCCGATGCTGACGTGCGGCTGAAAGGCCAACCCGAAGCAGTCCGCGAGTTCGGCGATGCGGCGGCATTCGGTAATGCCCCCGGCGCGGCACACGTCGGGCTGCACGATGTCGATCGCGCGGTTGCGGATCAACTCGACCGTCTCGTGCCGGGTCATGATCGAATCCAGCGCGATCGGAATGGCAAGGCGCTGAGCGAGTTCGGCATAGCCCTCGATGTCCTCGGGCGCGATCGGCATCTCGAAGAAGCCGATGCCGAGCTCCTGCATCGCCTCGCCCAACCGCATCGCATCAGCGCGCGAATAGACACCTGCCGCATCGGCGTAGACGGTGAAGTCATCGCCCAGTGCTTCCCGGATCGCGCGGATCGAGCGCAGGTCGCCGCGCACACCGCGACCGATCGCCATCTTGACGCCGGTATAGCCCGCATCGCGCAGCCCCTGCGCCTCCTCGACCAGTGCTTCGATCGCCTCATCGGGCGCTTCGAGCGGCAACGCAGGGATGCCCGACGCATAGACACGCACGCTGTCGCGCATTCGGCCGCCGAGCAGCGTCGCGATCGGCGCACCCGCCGCCTGGCCGGCCAGATCCCATAGTGCGATGTCGACGCCCGCGATCGCCTCGATATAGAAGCCTGCGCGGTGGCCACGGACGCGCATCCCGGCATACATCCGCTCCCACAGCACCATCACCTCGCGGGGGTCCGCGCCGATCAAGATGTCAGCGAGCAACAGCTCGATGATCTTCGCGGTCGCCTGTGGTGCCACCGGCGCTTTCGCCTCGCCCCAGCCGATGTGGCCGGTGTCGGTTTCGATGCGGACGACGACCGTGTCGATCGTGCGCGAATAGACGAACTTGCGCCGGAGCGGCACCGGATACTCGGTGGACGGCTCGGCCTGGCCGGGCGCGAGCTCGTCCCCCCAGGCACGACTTCCCCAATAGGCGCGGGTGTCGATCGGCTTGGCCTGAATCGCAAACGCCTCTACTTTGACGATCTTCATTTGGCCTCCTGGCAAAGCGCGAGAAGCAGGGGGCCCTGCCCCCACGGATAGATACCGAACTGCCGCGTCGCATAAGTGGAATGCTGGCCCACCGGCGTCGCCTCGCTGACGAGCTGGAGCACACCTGCGCCGTCGATCTGCGCATGCATCGCCGCGCGTGCGCGGCGATGCATGTCACCGTGGCGCGTGGCGTCGAGCACATGGTGCGCGAACGCCTCGTGCAGGCCGTAGGCGACCATCGCGGCAAGTGTGGACTCAAGATAGGTAGACCGATCGTCAACAACGGTGTGCCACAGGCCGCTCGAATCCTGCGCCGCAGCCAGCGCATCGGCGAGCGCGAGGGTGCGCTGGTGCAGCTCTTCCCAGGCGGGATGGGTGCGCGGGAGCAGCGCTAGCGTATCCACCAAGCCCATCAGCGCCCAACCGTTGCCGCGCGCCCATAGCTGGCCGTTGCGGCCGGCATCGCGCTCGAACCCATGGTGCAGCAGCCCGCCCTCGGTCTGCAGCGTGCGAGCGGAACCGAGCAGTTCCTCGACCGCCTGGTCGAAATAACGATCCTCGCCCGTGGCCACGGCGAGCGCAGCAAGGAAGGGGCCGTCGATATCCATGCAATCGACCCAGATCTGTTGCCGCCAGCCCGGCGTGTCGGCGCGGTGGAAGCGGATGCCGTTGGGGCCGCGCGGAAAGCCGTCGTTGAGCGCGGCAAGCGCACGCGCCGCGTCGAGGAAGCGATCGTCCCCGGTACACGCATGCATGGCGAGGAGCATGCGGCCGGGGCCGACATGGTCCTCGTTGCTGCGCGCAACGCCGCGGCCGAGCCATGCGCGCATCAGCCCGTGGACGAAGGCAGACGGTGCCGGATCGCCAAGCACATCGCCAGCGCGCAGCAGCCCGGCCAGCGCGATCTCCTCGCCGAAACCCCAGACGCGATAGTTCCACCGCATCGCCACATCGGCTGCGGCGCGAATCAAATTGGTCATGCGCTGCCCTCCAGCACGATTTCGAACAGCCCGCCTGACTGCGGTTGATCGGCCAATGCGTGCGCACTCAGGCGCATGCGCGAGGTGGACACCAGGAGCCGGTCCTCGCCCGCAAAGCAAAGGCTGCTGACGTGCCGCGCCGGAACGGCGACGCTCCGTAGCGTCGCTCCATCGGAAGCGATCTCGGCGATGCAGCCCCCGCCCCACATCGCCACCCAGAAATGGCCGGACGAATCCATCGCCATGCCGTCAGGCTTGCCCGGAAGATCCAGGAAATCGGTGACGATCGCGGGTTCGCCGAGCCCCATGCCCAAGACCGGATAGGCTAGCAGCGTGCGGCTGAGCGTATCGACGACGAACAGCGTCGCGCCGTCCGGGGATAGCTTCATTCCATTCGGAACGCCGAGTCCCTCGGCGACCCGCACCGGGCGTTCGCCTAGTCCCTGGGCGCGATAAATCGCGCCGCGTGTCGCGAGCACGCCGCGATGCATCGCCCCCACCCACAACACGCCGTCTGCACCCGCGGTCATGTCATTGAAGCGGCAGCCGGCAGAAACCTCGGCGGCGGGGCCGGGCGTGATCGTGCCGTCCTCGCGAATGTGGGCGAAACAATCGTCCAGGCTGCCTGCCACGCAACCGTCAGGCATGGACGCCAGCGACCAGATCGCTGCGTCCACCGGAATGGCGCGGAAGCCATCGTCATCCATCCGGAGCAAGTGCCGCGCCACCGGATCAGTCCAGATCACCGCGCCGCGGTCCCACAATGGGGATTCTCCGATAGCCGCGCGCGCGTCTTGCAGCAGCCTTGCCTTGACACGATCATTCATCGGCGGGCCTCATGCAGCGCGCGGAAGCCTGCCAGGCAGGCCCGGCGCGAGTCGGTAATCTCAGTCTCGACGCCGTAGGCGGCCAGAGCGCTGGCATACAACTCGCTGAGCGCCGCGTTGCCAACAAGCGGGATCGAGCGCACGCCCAGCCAGGGATAGAGCGAAGCCGCGTCGCCGAGCTCGGAACCGATCAGCAGTCCGCGAAGATAGGACGCGGCATCGGTCCGGGCGAGTTGCCCGACCATCACCCGTGCGCGGGCGCCGAACAGTAGCGTGCCCAGACTTTGTCGCCGCTCGCGCCCCGCCGCCACACCTTGCAGGAATGCCTCGCCATCCTGTGCGTTGCCGTCGGCGATCGACGCGAGCAATCCCTGAGCAGTCAGCCGATCGAAGATCTCCCCCGACATGCTGGTAAAGAACTCGCCGATCCGACCGCCGTCGAGCCACACCCATTTGGTATGCGTGCCGGGCAGCGCGACCAACCCGTCTCCGCCAGTCAACGTCGCAAGGCCGATCAGTTCCACTTCCTCGCCCCGCAGTACGTCTGGCGCGCCGTCGCTGCGCCGGCAGGAAACGCCGGGGACGATTGCCACCTCGGCGCCACCGATCCTCGTCTTCACTGTCGCGGCGCTCAGATCCGCGGCGCCAGCGGGTGCTTCGACATAAGGCGTCTCGACCCAGCCGACATTCGAGCCGATCATCCCCGAGGCATAGATTGCGGCGTGACCGGGCCAGCGCACAACGATATCAGCGACCATCTGCGCCATGCCGCCACGATCCAGCCCGATCACGCCCTTTGGCGCGCTGACTTCGTCGAGGGCACCTCCATCGCCGGCGATCAGGTAGGCGCGAAAGTTGCTGCTGCCCCAGTTGATGCCGATGATCACATCGTCAGCGGCGAGTGACATGCGCGCCTCCATCAATGGCGTAGGTCGATCCGGTGATCCACTGCGCGCGCTCCGACACCAGGAATAGCGCCAACTCGGCGACTTCCTCCGGCGTACCCAGTCGGGCGAGCGGATGGCGTGCGATATTGCCGCGACGCGCCTCCTCTGGATCTTCGGCGCGCGCGTAGGAGGCGCGCATCGCCGGCGTGTCGACGCTTGCCGGCGCGATGGCGTTGACCCGGATCGCATGCGGCGCGAGCTCGAGTGCAGCGGTCTGGACCAGATTATCGAGCGCGGCCTTGGTCGCGGCATAAGCAGCAAGCGTGGGCGTGGCGAAGCGCGCGTTGATCGATGACAGCATCACGATCGCCCCGCCGCCCGCGGCGCGCATGCGCGGCACGCAGGCCTGGAGCAGCCGGACGGCGCCTGCGACGTTGACGTCATAAAGGTCCAGGAACGTGGCGGGGTCGGTATCCAGGCAGCCGCCATGGTGTGACGCTGCCGCCGCATGAACCAGGATCGTCGGCGCGCCGGTCGCCTCGAACGCCGCAGCAAGGCCGGCCGCCAGCGCCGCGTCATCCCGCAGATCGACGAGGATGTCGTGATCGCTCGCACTACCCGGCATGCGGTCTATACCGGCAACCCGAGCCCCCGCGGCGCGGAACCTCGCGACGATAGCCGCTCCAATGCCGCTCGCGGCGCCCGTAACGAAGGCAGTCCGCCCAGCCAATTCACTCATCAAGCCCTCCCGTAGCGCGCCATGCTGCCGGCGCCGTTCCGCAGCGTTTACGCTCGCGGACCGCCGGACTCAGCGAGCCCTCGCTATGCCCTATCATGTCGATCAATGCCGCCACCCCCTGTTTTGACAGGTCTTGCGATTTTCATTTCTATTAAAGCAATAATAGACTGCCGCGTCGGCCGCTGTCAAATCACCATCCCCCTTTTCTACCATACCCAGATTTGGCAAGACTATGGATTGACAAGCGTGCGCATCCGGTAGATTGCGACACATATAGCAACAATGTTGCCCAGGGGAGAACCTCATGTCCGAATTGAGTGGCGTCTTGCCAATCGTACCGACGATTTTCACTGCGACGGGAGCAATCGACGAAGTCGGCATGCGGCGCGTGGTGGAATATATTGTTGGCGCAGGCGCTGCTGGTGTCGTGTTTCCGGGCCTCGCTAGCGAGTATGACATGTTGTCGCGCGACGAGCGTCTCCACATGACGCAACGTATCGGCGAGTGGATCGGCGGACGCGTGCCCTTCGTCGTCGGCGCGAGCGCTCGCGATACGAAGGACGCAGTGGACTATACCGCAGCAGGCGGAGCCGCAGGCGCCGCCGCCGCGATGATACTGACGCCGCACGCCTTCGCTGACGACCTCGGCGCCATGACCAACTTTTATCGTGCCGCCCATGACCAGTCGGGGGTCGCGATCATGGTGCAGAACGCCCCGCCGCCGATGGGCATAGGCATGCCGCTTGAACGGGTTGCCGAGCTTGCCCGCGCCGTAGACGGCATCCGGTACGTCAAGGAGGAGGCGCAGCCTTCGGGCCAGCGCATCACGCGGCTCGCCGAGCTTGCCGGCGACAGCATCGAAGCGGTATTCGGCGGCGCCGGCGCGCGCCATGTGATCGACGAACTCGCCCGCGGCGCCGAGGGTACGATGCCGGCGTGCGAGATCACAGAACTCCACGTCGCGATGCTGGGCAGCTACCGGGCAGGCGACGAAGCGCGCGCACGCGATCTGTTCGAACGCACCCTGCCGCTGCTCAACATGCAGGCGGTATTCCGCTGGCGGCTGACCAAGGCAGTGCTGATACGCCGCGGCGTGATCGACTGCGACTATACCCGCGCGCCCGGCCCCGAGCTTGATCGCTACGATCGCGCCGAACTCGATGCACTGCTCACGCGCATTTCCGACCTGCTTCCGCGCGAAGCCGCCGTCGCGTGAGCCGCGTCGCGACGGTCGAGACGTTCATCGTCACCGTTCCGCGCGATACGCCCTATCTCGGCCCTCTCGGGCCCGGCGAAAGGGTCAATGCGCGCGGCTATGTCGTGCGGCGCGGCAACGGGACGATCTATCCCACCAGCGATCGATCGATCGTCGTCCGGATCACCACGGACGACGGCGCGGTCGGCTGGGGCGAGACCTATGGCATCTGCGCGCCGCGCGCGACCTGCGAGATCATCAACGACCTCCTCGCGCCTGAGCTGATCGGCGCCGATCCGGATCGCGTGACGGCGTTGTGGGACGCCCTCTACGGCTTGATGCGGGTGCGTGGATGTACGGGCGGATTCCATCTCGACGCGATCGCCGCGCTCGACATCGCCTTGTGGGATCTGAAGGGCCGATTGCAGGGGATCCCGGTGCGCGACCTGCTCGGGCAGACCGTCCACGCCCGGGTGCCGGGCTATGTGTCGGGGTTGCCCGCAGCCACGCTCGACGAGCGAGTTGCCCTCGCGCGCGGGCTCGCCAACCAGGGGCACCGCGCTTTCAAATTCGCCGCCGTGGTCAGCCATGAAGGCATTGCCGCGGAGATGGCCGCGCTCCGCGCAGCACTCGGCCCCGACGCCGAGCTGATGGCCGACCTGCACTGGAAATTCACGTCCGACGACGCGCTTACGCTGACCGCGGCACTCGCCAGCCACGACCCGCACTTCATCGAAGCTCCGGTCGCGCCCGAGGACGTGTCCGGCCTGGCACGCGTGGCTCAAGAAAGCCTGGTACCAATCGCGGCGGGCGAGGAATGGTATACCGCATACGAAGTCCGCAATCGACTTGCGGGCACGCCGCTGGCGTTCCTCCAGCCGGAAATGGGACACACCGGCATCACGCAATTTGCGGCGATCGCGGCGCTTGCCGCGGAGGCCGGAGCGCAAGTAGCGCCCCACGCGACGATCGGTACCGGCATCTTTCTCGCTGCCAGCCTGCAGGTTTCAGCAACGCTGTCCAATCTATGGAAGCATGAATGGCAGCACTCGGTCTTCGGCCGCAACCTTGCACTGCTCGAGTCCGGCATGGGGTATGAGGATGGCGCCTATCGGCTGCCGATTGGCCCCGGCTTGGGGGTTCAGCCGGGTCCGCGCTTCTGGGATCACGCCGAGCTGGTCGCATGAACCCGGAGTGCTGAACCGATGCGACCGCCGCTCAATTCGCAACCCAATCGCAGTCTGATCGACGGCATCGTCATGCTGCAGGCCCTTGCCACCTCACCCGAGCCGGTCGCCTGTCGCGAGCTCGCCCGCCGGCTCGGGATTCATGCGACCAAGGCCAATCGGCTCCTTAAGACCCTCGCCCATCTCGGCATCGCCCGCCAGATGTCCGATCGTAAATATGCCGCGGGCGCCGGCATGCATGTTCTTGCCGCACAGAGCCTGTTCGCCTCCGGATTGATCCGCCGCGCGCTCCCGGTGCTCGGCGGGCTGCAGCGATACGGCCACACCGTTGCGCTGGGCGTGCTGTGGGAGCGCAGCGTGAGCTACTTGTTCCATGCGCCACCAGGCCTCCAAGTATCGAACGGGCTGGGGCGCATCGGTCTGCTTCCGGCGACGACCAGCGGGATCGGCATCGTCCTGCTCTCCGAGTGCAACGACGATTATGTCCGCGCCCTCTACGGGACTGAGACGATCCCAATGTTCCCGCAAGGCATCGAGCAATTGCTCGACACGCTGCGGGTCGCACGTGCGCAAGGCTATGCCCGCGTTCATGTGGCGGACGATCGGGAACATCACATCGTCGCCGTCTCGACCGGTGATCCTGCGCACGCCGGCATTGCGCTGTCGGGCTGGATCCCCGAAGCGGCGACGGCACCTTTGGTCGAGGCGCTTCGGGGAGCGGCAATGGAGATCGGCGGATGACAAGCGAGACGGCGGCCCCGTCCCAGGCTTCGGCGGAGGCAGCGCAGCTGGCGCGACCCAGCCGAACGCGCTGGACGATCCTGGCGCTGCTGTTCGCGGCGACGGTGCTCAACTATGTCGATCGCCAGACGCTTTCGATCCTGGCCGTGGATGTCCAGCGCGACCTGGGCATCGACGACGCCGGCTATGCGCGGATCGTGCAGTATTTCCTGATCGCCTATACGCTGGCCTATCTCGTGGTCGGCTGGATCACCGACAAGCTCGGCGCGAAATGGACGCTCGCGATCTTCCTTGGATGGTGGTCGCTCGCCAATATGGCGACCGGCTGGGTACGCAACGCCGCGCAGCTCGGCTTCGCGCGGACGATGCTGGGGCTGGGCGAACCGGGCGTTTACACTGCGGGTCCGAAGGCGGTCGCCGAACATTTTCCACCCAAGGAGCGCGGGTTCGCGATCGGCGTCTATACCGCCGGCGCGATGGTCGGCGCGACGATCGCGCCGCCGCTTATCGCACTGCTCGCGCTGAATTTCGGCTGGCGGATGGCGTTCGTCGTCACCGGTGCCGCGGGATTCCTGTGGCTGGTCGCATGGCTGGCCGTCTATCCGCACCCGCAACATGACGTCGGCGAGAAGAGGCGCGATCCAGTCGCCTGGGGCGCGATCCTGCGCGATCGCAGCGTCTGGGGCCTTGCCACGGCGCGGCTCATCGCCGACCCGGTGTGGTATTTCTACCTGTTCTGGTTTCCCAAATATCTGATCGACGATCGGGGGCTGACGCTGGTCGGCGTCGCCAGCCTGGCCTGGATCGTCTATCTTGCGGCCGACCTCGGCAGCGTCGGCGGCGGCCTGTTTTCCGGGCGACTGATCGCCCGCGGCATGGCGCCGCAACGAAGCCGGATCGTGACGATGGGCATCGGAGCGGCGCTCGCGCCCCTTGGCATACTGATCGCGCTGGCGCCCTCGCTTCCCGCGACGCTCGCTTTGGGCGCGCTCGTCGCCTTTGCGCACCTGATGTTCCAGGTGAACATGGGCGCCCTGATCGTCGATCGATATCCGATACGTGTGATGGCGACGATATTCGGCCTGATCGCCGCCGGGAGCGGCCTCGGCGGCATTCTTTCGACCCAGCTCGTCGGGCAGCTCGCCAGCGGCAAGAATTACGAAAGCGTGTTCCTGCTGATGGGAGCGCTCCATCCGATCGCCTGGACGGTGGCTTGGTGGTCGACGCGCGGACGCACCGCAGCGCTCGACCCGAGCCCGGCCGCCAATTGAGCCATGCGACAATGGCCCGGGCGGCGGCGATCGTTGCGACGGCCCTGCTCGGGTCATGCGCACCGCACGCCATCGCCCCGGCTCAGTCCATGACGGACCCGGGCCGGACCTACACCATCGCCGCCAACGGCACAGCGATCGCCGTCGACGCTAGGGCGATCGCGGCCGGCGATGTCTCGCGGATGGAACATCGCGCGTCGCCCGAAGCGGCGATCGAAGGCCTGCGTTTCGTCGAAGCCAACTGGTTCTACGGCGAGGACATGCGCCCGCACGACGCAGCACCGCGCCGGGTGCGGGCCTGGCTGGAATATCCCCAGGGCAGGCTTCTTCCGATCCGTTGGCAGACAGGCACGGTTCTGACGATCGCCGCCGGCGGACATGCCGTCAGCGAACCCGTGCCGGTCACGATCCCGCGCGGGGCGCGTTTCTGGACGCGATGGGCGAACGCCGGCGGTGCCGTCATACGCTGGCCGATGCAGATGCTGCCGGCGCCCCCGGCGGCGATTGGCCGCACCGACGGCAATGCGCATGCGGGAGCAAGCCAGGGTATAATCCCTATCGCGCGGGACGCGACGGCGTTTTTCGGCCCAGCCGCGATCCTAGGCGTGGTTCGTCGCCGTGGCGCGCGGGGCGGCGTGATCGTGGGGGACAGTATCGCCTTCGGTGTCGGCGATGTGGCCGACAGCGGCGCGGCGGGGGGCAGCGGCTACCTTGCTCGCGCGATCGATCCGCTATTCAGCTACACCAAGATGGTACGGGGCGGCCAGCAGGCAGCCGACGTCGCGGGCGCCGATAACAGCGCACCGAAGCGGTTCATCGCGCTGCTGCGCTATTCAGATGTGCTGTTCGAGCACGGCATCAACGACCTGCGCCTCGGCCGCGACCTGGCGCAGGTCCTGCGCGATCAGCGCGCGATACGCGCACGTTTCGACCCCGCCGCACGCTATTGGCAGATGACGCTCACGCCACGGACACTCAGCACCGACGCCTATCGCAGCGCCAACGGCCAGGTCGTGAAGCGGGACGGAACGATGCAATCGCTCGCAGCGGTCAACGCGGCGATCCGCGACGAGCGCGCGCCCGGACTGCATGTCGTAGATGCTGCCGACGCGGCAATGACACACCGCGATAGCGGAATCTGGAGCGGCCCATGGCCGCCGGTGTCTGACGGAACGCACCCGACCAGCGCCAAAGCGGCGGCACTGGCCGATGCCGTTCGCCCGGCGATCGCGATGCAACGATAGAGCCCCTAGCCGACCGCCGACTGCGGCGCGTCTCGCCGGCCGGTGACCAGCGTCGCGCGCGATCTTGCGTCGTTGCTGACGCGAAGCTGCACCGAGCGCCCAAATCTCCGCCAGCGCATCGAAGCTCACCCTCACGCCAACCGGGGAATCGCTTCGCTTCCAGCACAATGTCCCGCTTCACAGGAAGAAGGGCGCCGACCGCGATCGGCTCTGCGGCGGCGCCCAGGGAGGAGACCTCAGAACTTCGCGCGCAACGTCAGATTATATTGGCGGCCGCTGACGGCATAGGACTGGGTGGCATCCTGCACACCCGCGTAACGACGCAAGCCGTCGTCGAGGAGGTTGGCCGCCTCGAGCTCGATCTCGAAGTTCTCCGTGAGGCTGTACTTGGCGGTCGCCGACAGGTCCGTGTAGGAATCGAAGAATACGCCCGCATTGTTGAGCCCGATCGAGCTGAAATATTTGTCCCGCCAGTTGATCGCGCCACGCAGCGAGATCGGCCCCTTTTCGTAGTAAACGATCAGGTTGGCGTTGTTCTTCGACAAGCCCTCGATCGGCAGGTTCTGGCCCGTGGTCAGGTCGACCAGGGGCGTGGTGCTGTCGATGTAGGTGTAGGTCGCGGCGATGCCGAACCCGTCGAGAGGGGCAGGCAGGAAAGTGAAGGGCTGCTGATAGAGCAGCTCGACACCCTTGATCGACCCTCCGGCGCCGTTGGTCTGGCGCGTCACCGGGATCGGGTTGGCGAAGCCGGGCACGGTCTCGTTCTGGACGCGAGTGACGACGAAGGATTTCACGTCCTTGTAGAACAGACCGACCGAGATCATCGAGGCCGGCGCGAAATACCATTCGAGCGAAACGTCGGCCTGATCCACCGTGAACGGATCAAGATAGGGATTGCCGCCCGATCCTGACGGCACGCCGTTGATGGAAAGGCCATTGTTCAGCGAGCCGGTGTTGGGACGCGACGACACGCGCGCTGCGCCCAGGCGGGCGACCAGCTGGTCTGTCAGGTCTAGCTTGATGACGGCGCTCGGCAGCCAGATCCCGTCCGTCACCTCCGCGACGTTGGGCGAGACCGTACCATTGGCGAGCACCAGACTCCCCGTAGAGGTCGTCGCGGTCTCGACATAACGGACGCCGATGTTGCCGGTCGCGGCAATGGAGCCGATGTTGAACCCCAAGTTCAGCTTCGCATAACCGGCCCAGGAAGTCTCCTCGACGATGTAGCTCGATCCCGGTGTGATGACACCCACGGTGCAAGCGGCGGGCGTCGGCGCCTGAAGGATTCGGCAGCCATAGCCCTGGGCAAACAGGTCGCGATCGGGCGCCAGCCACGCCGTCGGCACGTTGCTCCCCGCTCCACGCAAGAAATCGGGCGCAGAGAAAACCGATACGGTATCTTCGATACCGGCGATCGACCGGCGGAAGCTCAGGATGGTATTGCTCGTAATCCGTTCGACCTTGGTGTCGGCATAGCGCCCGCCGAACTGGAGCGATTTCAGGAAGCCGCTGTCGATCGCGTAGGTGAAATCGAGCCGGGCGGCGAGATCCTTGACCTCGGACGACACGATGTTGTCCTGGCTGGTCGTGTAGACGAAGTTGGCGGGATTCGTGAGATCGAGTGTCGACGGGAGCGTGATGCTCGGTACCTCGCCTGCGGTCAGATCGAAAGCGATCGGGAACACCGCCGCCGCCGCCACAGTGCCCGTGCCCAAGCGCGCGAAGAGCTGCTCGAGATAGGCCGTGCCATAGGTGTAGGCGACCTCACCCGACACCGTCAGCGCCCCGCTCTGCCAGCGCCCGCTGAAGGCGTTCGTGAGGAAATCCTGCTTGACCTTCTGAACCTCGATCTGGGTCACGACCGGCTGGCGGATGACGCCCGATATCAGCGTTTCGGACGGCGACAGGACGACGCTGTCATAGTCGGTGCCGTTGGCGCTCGTGGAGAAGGACAGCCAGTTGCGGTCGCGGTCTGATTCGGTGCGCGCGTAGAATGTCTCAAGCATCAACTCCAGCTGGTCCGTCGGCCTCCACTGCACCACTGCGGTGATGCCCAGGCGGGTGCGGTTGTCGTCGATGCGCTGGTAGCGGAAATCGTCGTTGCGCGAGCCCGGGAAGGCATCGCCGTTCGGATTGTAGCTGACCCCGCTCGGATTGGTGTTGAATGCCGGAGTCAGCGAGCGATAGCCGTTGAAGCTGTTGAATGAATCTTCGCGGACATAGCGCTTGGCATAGACCGCATTCACCAGGAGACCGAAGCTGTCGTCGGCGAAGCTGTCCGAATAAAGGATCGAGCCGCGATAGCTCGCTTTGCCCCAGCGATCGTTAGTGCCGATCTGCGCCGATCCGGCAATCATCCGATCGCTCGAATCAAGCGGTCGGCGGGTGATGATGTCGATGGTGCCGCCTACACCGCCCTCGATCTGGTCTGCCCCGGCCTGCTTGGCGACTTCGAGGCGCGCGATGAGCTCCGCGGGGATCGAGGAGAGCAGGCCGTAGCTGCCCGAGCTTACCTGATCCAGCCCGTTGCCGCCGCGCCCCTCCACATCGACGATCGAGCGCCCGTTAAGCAGCGTCAAGTTGCGGCGCAGACCGCGAATGGTGACGCTTGTGCCCTCGCCGATGCCGCGCGAAACCTGCACCCCGGACACTCGCTGAAGAGACTCGGCGACATTGGTGTCCGGCAGTTTGCCGATGTCTTCGGCGACGATCGCATCGACGAACTGGGTGTTATTGCGCTTAAGCGCAATCCCAGCCTGTAGCGACTGGCGCACACCGGTCACCACAATCTCGGAGTCGATTCCGGACTCCTGCTCCTCGGGCGTGCCAGACGTGCCCTGCGACTGCGTCGCTACAGGCGGACGGGCCGACGCTGTCTGCGCGTCTGCTGCCCCATGCCATGTCAGTGCGATGATCGACGTCCCGACGGCAAACGCCCTGCGAATCCCCATGCCATCCTCCCGGTCACGACGCTCTGTGCGCCTTCGTTTATAGCGGGATAGTGTAGCTACATTAGCGATATGTCAAGGAAGCAGGAATCCACTCGGCTTCAACGAGCAACGAGCAATCCCCGTCTCCAAGTGAAGAAAAATTCCAACTTCCCTTCACGACTAGCGAGAAGTGATGTTGCTATCGATAATACACTTACATAGCTCTGGCGTCGATCCTATTGCCGTCCCTATATTCGTCGCCATGCTAGCCAAACCGAGCGCCCAACCGAACCAGAGCCTGATCGATGGTATCCGAACGTTGCAGGCGCTTGCCGTCTCGCCCGAGCCGATTGGTTGCCGCGCCCTCGCCCGCCAGCTCGAACTCGACACGAGCAAGGTCAACCGCCTGCTTCGCACGCTCGCCTATCTCGGTATCGTGCGGCAGACGACGAGCCGGAAATACACCCCCGGTCCTGGAATGCACGTTCTGGCGGCGCAGAGTCTGTTCGCGTCGGGACTGATCCGGCGCAGCCTTCCGGCGCTCGAACGCCTGCGGCGCTTTGGTCATACGGTCGCGATGGGCGTGCTATGGAACGACAGCGTCAGCTATCTCTACCACGCCCCGCCCGGGGTCGATTCGGCCCAGGCGGTGGCGCGGATTGGCGTGCTGCCCGCGAGTTCGAGCGGCATCGGCCTGGCGCTGATGGCGCGTTTTCCGAATGATGTCGTCGCCGAAATCTATAATGGCCATGAGATTCCGGGGCACCCTTCAGGACTGCCGAGCTTGATCTCCACGCTCGATGAAATTCGGCGCGATGGCTTTGCCAGGATACGCGTGAGCGCTGACGAAGACCGCCATACAGTCGCCATCGGGGTGGGAGATCCGGTTTACGCGGGGATAGGCCTCTCCGGCTGGATTCCGGAAGTGTCTACACCCGATCTTGTCGCCGAACTGGATCTCGCTGCCAGAGAGATAGGATCATAACGCAAAACCTACCTCGAACGTCTCAACGACGCGACGATCCGCTGGCGCGCTATCCGGCTATGTCTGAGCTCGGCCTAACGACCCCTGCGGGTGGGAGGTGAAACTCGCATAACGCGGACAGCGTTTATCGGGCGCCACTCTAAAGCTGTTTTCAAGGTAGGCTCCTTCTCCCGACGACATTGTCGTGCTTTCGGCAGTTATGCGCCCGCATAGCAGCCGTTCAGTCGCTCCGTTGGCGATCCCGAAAGCCGCCATTCTTTCGGATGGCGCCTAAGCGGCAGCTATGTTCGATCCCGAGCTCGTCGCGCGGCGGCTACGCGCCCTCATATCGGCCGTTCAACCTGTCTGTCGGCGATTCTGAAAACCGTCGTTCTCAGACGGTGGCCGGCCGACGCCCCGAAAGCCGACTGCTATCTTAACGGTGGCATGCAAGGCTAGAACCGCTTTCGCAACCCCAGCGTCACGGTTCGGCCAAGTGGATCGAGATTGGCTGACTGGTAATTGAGCGGAATCAAACCGCGATCGTCACGCACGTGCGGGCTGGTACCAAATAGATTGTTCACTCCGATGGCTGCACGGGCCCCTTTTAGCCAGCCGGGCGCTGAAGCGCCGCCGAAGCGGTCGGCGAGGTTGGCGAATAGGTTGAGGTTCACGGTTGCGAGGTCCGAGAATCGCAGATCGGATGCATCTGCGCCCCGGACCGTGGTCCCGCTCAGCCAGTTAGCCGTCACGCGTGCGCCGAGCCCGTTCTGGAACGCGCCCGCCTGAAACTCGACTTCGTGGCGGCGTCGTCCGCCGCGAAAGTCGATGGTGCCGCCGTCCAGTAGGTTCAACGCAGGAAACCCGTCGCGTAGCACGACTTCGTCCTCGATATGCCATGTGTGGTAAAGGCTGAAGAACAGCCGGCTGGACAGATTCTGCGCCTGCCGGGCCATCGCGCTTCCCGGTTCGGCTCGAAAAAATCGCGCGCCCGGCGGGAGATGGCGCTGCACATCTGCCTCGGACTGGGCAACGATGGTCCGCGCTGACTGCATTCCGGGCGGCACCGGTCCCAGCGGGCGGGTGTAGTTGATGCCCCACCGAACGCGTTGTTGATCGGCCCTGGCAAAGTTGAGCGGCCGGCCATCCACCTCGACGAGGCGATCGTCGTCATCGCGGGTAAATCGATCCGGGAATGCCATTTCAATCTGGGTTGTGACGAGCGGGAACGCGGCGATCGGATCGTCGATCCGCATCGCGACATAATCAACGCTTAGTGCCAGGTCGGTTCGTCTGAGCGGGCGGGCATTGATGGCAAACCGGACGACGCGCCGGTCGTCGGGTTGCAAGCCGGGACTACCCCCCGATAGTCGGGTGAGGTCGACCAATTCTCCCCTGGTGAAGTCGAACGTGCGTACATTGGGTGTAGCAATTAGCGGCGCGCCCAACTGTTCGACCGTCGGTGCGCTTTCCTCATGCGTGACAGAGACGATCATACTGATGTCATCGCTCGGCGACCATACGAGGCCATAACCGAAAGTCCGCAGCGTACCCAGGTCGGACAGCCGTTCCACCGCGAAATTGGCGTTGGCGAAGAGATTACCTAGCGGGGAGCCGGCTGCCATCTGTCGGCTAGCCAGCGGCAGCTCCACATTGGCTTGGATCCTGCCCATGTCACGTGACAGATCGGCCATCTGTTCGATACCGCCGCGGAATGAGTGGCTCTCGAAATCACGCAGCGCGATACCAATGCTCACGCTAGTCGTCATCGGACCGGCAGGCAGTGAAAGGACAGGGCCGTTCGCCAGAAAGTCCGCATTGGCGAGCGCGCTGACCGATCGTGCCGTTTCGAGCCCGCCTGAGACGGCCTCAGCGTCAGTCAGAATCGTGGTGGTCGTGCGATCGTAATTGCCCGTGAGCGTCCATGTCCATCGCCCCGCCTGCCCATTGTGGCTGGTGCCGAAATGGGCGACGCGCGTGTCCGTATCGCGTTTGAGCGGGCGATCGCGGTCGAGCCCCAGCAGGCTATCGCTTGCGTTCACTTCGTATCGACCGTTCAGCGTCGAGGATATGTCGCCAAGCACATGGCCGCTCACCACCGCGTTGACGGTACCCCGCTCGCTTGAAGGCAGCAATGTTCTAAAACGACCAAGCTCGGGTGATCCCCCAGGCTGCAACACCTCGCGCTGGCTTTCCAGCAGCGCTGCGGATCGGCTATAATCTGCGCTCAGGCTCCACCGAGTGTCGCCGCGTATCGCTAGATAATCGGCGTTGATCTGCGCGGTTTCGCGCCCGCCCTCGGTTGGCAATACGGTACTCAATTGCCCAATGCGGGATTGGAAGCGCTCGAACGTGACGATGTTCACGACCTTCTGATCCGCAGCATAGCCGTATTTCAGTGCGAGCTCTTCGGGAAACACCTCCATGCGCTCGATTGCTTCGGACGGGATTCGTGCGATTTCCGCAAAGTCGGACACGCGCCGTCCGTTTAACAGCGTAATGGGGCCGTTATCCTCTCCGCCGCGATTGCTGCTGAACTGCGGACCCACCGCCTCCAGTAGTTCCGATATGGTGCCTGCGCCAAAGGCCCTTATATCAAGCGGCCGGAAGACGCGCTCCGGCTTCAGGTCGCCGATAACCGATCCGCGAGGCCGCTGCGCAGTAACCACCACGTCGCCGGGCTCGGCGGTAGTAGACCGCACGATCGTGGTCGTGGGGTTTGGAAGCGGATTTACGCGGAGTTGCTTTTCCAGTTCGCGCTGTATCTCCGGCGGCAGGGGGTTACCTGAGGCGTCCCTGAATTCCATACGCGGCGGTGCGGCGTCGGGCGGCTGGCTCGGCGCGGATTGCGTTGGCACCGCAGGCGGGGTGGTCTGCTGCGCCAGCAGTTCGGTCGAGGAGGTTGCCGCCAGCACGCCCGCCAACAGCCCATTCGCTTTTATCATCCCGTCATCTCCGATCGAGCGAGGATGAAGCGGATGTGCGTAGCGTGGTGATGCCCGATCGGTAGCGAGGACGGATACGCGAATGCTACAATCCGGCGCTAAGTGGGCACCAGGGAGTTACATCGCATCGCCGCAAGCACCATCCTGATCGTCGACGACGACACGAGCATCCGCGACGCGCTCGCTGAGTTTCTGGCGACGCACGGCTATGCCGTCCGTACGGCGGACAGCGCGGCGGCCTGCGATCGGGAACTGGCGGGGACGCCAGTCGATCTGGTTGTGCTCGACGTGATGATGCCGGGCGAGGATGGCTTGTCGCTGTGTCGCCGTCTGGCGCCGGCCGGCGTGCCGATCCTGATGCTGAGCGCGCTGGATGCCGTCACCGATCGTGTGGTCGGGCTAGAGGTGGGTGGGTGGGACTATCTGACCAAGCCGTTCGAACCGCGCGAACTGTTGGCGCGCGTAAGGGCATTGTTGCGTCGCCCGGGTACCACACGGACGAGCGGGGGCTTTGCATTCGCCGGATGGTGGCTTGACGTCGAGGAGCGGCGACTTCGCGATCCTGCCGGCTGCCAGCTACCGCTCAGCGAAGGCGACCATGCCTTGCTTGCCGCATTCGTGCAGCGTCCGGGTCGCATCCTGACCCGTGACATGCTCATCGATCTCGCGCGGGGCGCAGACTCGGCCCCTTATGATCGCGCGATCGACATTGCAGTCAGCCGCTTGCGCCGCAAACTCGCCGAGGCCGATCCCACACCGCTCATCGAGACGGTGCGCGGGGTGGGCTACCGCTTCCTTCCGCCGGTGCGCCCCGCATGAGGCGCGCGCCGAGCGCGCTGATGGCAATCGGCGGTTTTGGCGTCGCAGTAGCGATCCTGAGCGTGGCGACGACGGCAGCGATCGTCCTGTTGGCACCGCAGCCGCCAGCGATGCGGGTCAGCCCGGCGGCGGCAATCGCCGCGCTCCGCAAACCGATGCCGGGGTTCGAACGCAGCCACGCTATGGCCCCGCCCGAGGGCACGCGTTTATCAATGATCGAGGGGATACTGGCCGCGGAGCTGCGGCGGCCGCCGGCGACGGTGCGCGTGGTATTTGTAGATAGCTCTCCTCAGACCAGCGCGCGAAATCGCTCGGCGAGCGGGTCCATGACCCCATCGCAGATGGGACATCGACGCGAACCCGCATCTTTTGTGCTGATCGAGAATCAAACGGGTCGGTTCAAGCGAACGGATGCCAGCGAGTTAAGCGGCGCGACGCGAACGTTCCTGCTTGGCATGCAGTTGCCTGCGTTCAGCGTGAGCGTGCGCCAGCCGGATGGGCAGTGGCTGATCGTTCGACCTGAGCGCCCCTTCCTGGGTGGCTGGCAGATCAGCATCCTGATTGCCCTTGCCGTCAGCCTACTGCTGCTAGCGCCGATCGCCTGGCTATTCGCCCGGCGTCTAACTCGCCCCTTCCGTGCGCTTGCTGACGCGCTGGGCGAGCGGGCTGACGCAGTGCCCGAGGAGGGGCCAAGGGAGTTGCGAGATGCCGTCGCCGCAATTGCCCGGATGCGCAACCGGCTCGCGGACGACGCCACGGAGCGTGCGCGGATGCTGACCGCGATCGCACACGATCTGCGCACCCCGTTGACTGGACTGAGGATACGCCTCGAGGCCGCCCCAGAGCCACAACGCGCGCGCATGGTTGCCGATGTCGATCGCATGGAGGCGATGATCGGCGAAGTGCTGGCGTTTGCGCGTTGCAGCGCAACGCCGCGTGAAGAAGTCGAGGTTCGCCCCCTCCTGGCGCAAATCGTTGCCGACATGTGCGACGGCGGCGCAACATTCTCCTTGGCACCGGGCGACGATGCATCTGTCTATGTATCTGCCGTTGCTTTTCGGCGCGCGGTCGAGAACCTTATCCGCAATGCGAATGAATACGCCGGCGGCGGGACAATTGACTTGAGGCGTATCGATGACGAAGTGCTGGTTTCGGTCGCCGATACCGGCCCCGGCATCCCGGCGGGTGATCGCGAGCGCCTGATGCGTCCGTTCGAGCGCGGCGAGGCGTCGCGAAACCGCACGACGGGGGGCGCCGGCCTCGGTCTGAGCATCGTTCGCGACTTCGCAGTACAGCACGGCGGCAGCTTTACGCTGGCCGATGCGACCCGCGGAGGTACCGTCGCGCAATTACGCTTGCCACTGGCGCGATAATTCAGCGGGGCAAGCAGCCGTGATCGTATCGTTCCACATCCCACCCGGCTGCGAGCAAGGAGCGAACGTTCGCCTCGAACTTGCCACCTATGCCACGCGGTACGATGAGCCCGAATGTCTTCATTAGCCCGCGAATCTGGTTTGCTACATCCAACGTCGCCCGGACAAGCTTCGTTCGCGCCACAACCAGCGTGCGCGACAACATGCTGTCGAAACCCTTCACCCGCACCTCGCGGAAGAAGCCGACCTCAGCCAGATGAGCGAGACCGTCGGCATCGTTGGCGTCCGTCTTGTTGGCAGCCATGTCGAGCGCAGCTTTCGCGTGACGCGCATCGATGCAGATCGCCGGCAGTCTTTCCGCGGTGAGCGCATGGAAGAACCAGACAGAGAGCGGCCCAGTCTCGAACACCACCCGCTTCGCGGCGGGCGCATGCTTGCGGATCAATGCCGCGAGCAGCTGTGGATCCGACGCACACTTGCCTCGCCAGATCCGTTTGCCTGCGCGCCGAATAGATACCGCAGTGTCTTTCAGCGAGACGTCTAGCCCGATATACGTCCATGGCTATTCTCCGTCCGATGTATGGGCCCGGCTTCCAGTCGTGAGCCCGCACCTTCATCTATCGGGGAACAGCCACACTCTGCGCTATCGCTGATCGAGGTAGCTCGCTCCCGCGATTACTCCATGTTCGCCGTCTCCAGAATCCCGCCGGCGGTTAGGCGCCCTCCTCACAGTCATTCAGCAGGCCGCGGACAATCCCGAATCTGGCCATTGTGTGGATGACAAGGGGCACGGCTATGGATGAGGTAGTGTCGTCTAAGGAGCATATTGGGGCGCCCGTTGGCCGCACCGCCCCGCGAGACTATCCGCGTCTTTGTCGCGCGAGCAGAACTGGGGCGGCGATCAAGCCGATTGGCAGCAGGTAAAGCAGTACGAAAAGGAATGGCCACATCAACCATGTAAGAAGCGAAGCTTCCCGGTCCGGAAAGCCGATCCAATAAGAGCCTCCGAAGACGTCGGCCATCTGAAGAAATTTCATTCCCCAGAGAAGCCATGCCGCCCAAAGCAATGCATATACCGCTGCGATGGCAGTGCGCTTCATAAAAAAATGGCCCTTCGTCGTGCTGACAAGCATTGCCTATCATCAACTACGCTAATTCAATATGGCTTAAGTTGAGGGGCCACGCTGCCTTCGCGGGCCTACCGAGCATTGGCGGCAACGCGCCCGCATTTCGGTCATTCAGCGCCCGATCTGCTTCATCCTAAAGCGGACATCTGCCGAGCACACACCGTTGAGATATGACAAAGGCATGTTGCGCAACGCCCTCGCAGGGGCCAGTGACAGCGTAAGGCTGGGGCCAGTCGACGAATTCCGTTCATTCGATGGCACCATCGTCTAGACGAAGGAAATCTGCAGAGTGGGCGGTATCTGGGGCGCACGTGAGTTTTTCTCGGACGCGCTGACCGAGATTGCCGGTTATAAGGCCGGCGTCGTTCTGACCGAGGTCGAACTTTTCGACATCATGCGCGATCAGGGAGACGTGGCCCGCATCTTGGATCCGGAAGGTCCAGGCGGCGGACGGATACACTCCAGCGCCTTCGAAGAAGCTGTCGTGACGCTGCTCTTCCGCCTCGGCAGCACGCCAGAGGACCGGAACGTGCCCATCACGATCCAGCTGTTCCACAAGTATCGCAACACCGATCGCGAAGGCATCTATCGGGCGATGATGGAGGCATATCTCGCCTACATGGAGGTGGAGCTTGCTGACACGACGAAGCGGGCGCTCGATCCCACTCCGCTCATTCTCTCGATGCATGAGAAGCATGGTAGAGAGGGAGTCGACATGACGATGGAGCTGATCGAGGGCATCAGTCGTGACCTGCACCGAAGCGCCTGGGGCTCGATCCGGAACATCGATTGGCGTGACAAGGTGGAGCTCGCGGGCCTGTTCAAGAGCGCCGGCCTTGAAACGCAGCACGCGCGGTTCTTTGACCAGCGGTACATCGACTATTTGAGCCGGAACTTCGTCATGGTCGATCAGATGCACTGGCGAAAGTTCGAGGGCTTCACAGCGGAATACTTCGAGCGCGAAGGGTATCGAGTAATACTGGGTCCAGGGACCAATGACGGCGGTGTCGATCTTCGGGTTTATCCCGTTGACGCCGACCCAGATCGACCGCCCACGATCCTCGTTCAGTGCAAGCGACAGAAGGCGAGGATCGACAAGGTTTTGGTAAAGTCGGTATTCGCTGACGTCCTTGAGGAGCGCGCTGACACGGGTCTCATCGTGACAACGTCAACTCTTTCGCCGGGCGCCGAGACGACGAGGACGGCGCGCAACTATCCGGTCGAAGCGGCGGACCGATCAACTATCCGGACGTGGATCGATAAGCTGAGAAGCTGAGCTCCGCGCGGTTTCGACAGGCCTGGGATACTCGGAATGCAGAGTCGACAATGCGCCCTCTTTACCGCCGTTCCGGAAGCCGGTCGCTGATCCCAAAAGTTTCCAGACGTTAATGTCTAGTGAGTAGTCCGCTCATTGTGCGGTTGATCGCTGCGGCCGTCTACTCGCCTGGTGGCGGTTTTGTCAGGCGTCGAGCGACTTGAGAAGGATTTCGATACCCGGTCCATCGGTCGAAAGCGGGATATCCCAAAACTCTTCGAATGGAGTCATGCCGGCTAGCCAGATCGACGCGATCGAGCCGTTCTGCAGCGGCTTGTCGGTCGATGTTTCCTGCACCTTCTCATTGAAGGTCGTATGTTCATCCGACATGACGCGCGAAGCGATGGTCACCGATTGGCTGATGCAATCCTCGACCGCGAGGACAAACGCATAGTCGCTGCCGCGGTCCGTTTGGATACGCGATTGCGAGACTTTCAAGCCGAGCTCGTATTTCATCTCCGGGAGCAGCAGCACAGTTCCCATGGTTGAGATCGCTGCCGCAGACTTCGGCTTGATTCGAACTTTGACCTTGCGCTTCAGCTCGCCTGTTTCCTCTCCAGCGAAATCCATGACCACGGGTTTGTAAATCGCGCGCGCCGAATTGCGGGCGGTATTGATGAGGAGCGCTTCCAGTGTCGTCGCAGGGTGTCCAGGTATCATGAGCGGTGTTTGGGTAGATTCGCCACCTTCGGTTGCATCCAAGGTAATAGCGAGGGGACCAGCTGGAACTGGGCCTGCGCGCATAGAGCCGGGAGCCTCGAATGCGCCAATCGAGATTGTGACAAAGTGCAACCACAGATCGATATGGCGACCAGGCTTGCCCCATTCGTCGTCCTCCAATGGCCGCAATTTGTAGAGACCAATATTCTCGTGCTCGGCTTGCTTGATAGCGCCACCCTGAAAGCCTTCGGTTGAGAAGATAACGCCACGAGACGCCCCAACTTCGCGGATGGTCGTAGCGAGGGCATCGACATGGTGGCGCTTGATCGGTGACTTCCGATATTTGCACTCGATGACAATGAGGTGCTCGTAGAGTCCCTCCTTGTGGCGAACCAGCACATCGATCTGGCGCGATGCCCCCGATCTGCCTGTCAAAATCGCATTGTGTTCGACTGTTACGGAACCGGTCTGGTGAAGCTGTGTAATGAACTGTTCGAACCCGCCCCAATCCGTGAAAATTTCAGAGAGCGTGGTCGGGGCGGGCATCAGACTTCCAGTGTGAGATCGACTTGTCTATAGCGTTTGACTGACGTCATAGGGCAGCAATTTCATGCCGCACGCTCGATGTCGAGCAGCACGGAAAGCCTGCCGAGATGTGGAGAGCTGAATATCATCGGCGAGACGGGAGAATCCGTTCTTTGCCGAGCCTGATGGTCGGCAACGCGCCCTCACTTCGGTCACAGGTCAGCTTCTAGTCGCGTCCCAATTGCGGACATCGGCGTCGCTGTTCCGCTAACGTCGTGATATGACGCGCCGCTCATCCGATGGCGGTATTGGCCACCTTACCAGTCATCTGATTAAGCCAATCATTGTCGATCGTGCCGTCAGTGGCCGAAGGTGTCGGCTCGGCGTTGATATCCTCCTCATCGATTGAGGTTTCGGACTCAAGGCTCGCTGGCATCGACGCGGACCGCGGTGGGGCCGCGCTGGCGACTTGCTTCTGCAGCGCCTCCAGCCGCAGATCGGCATTCTCGGCAGTCTCGCCGGCCTTGGTCGCGATCGCCAAGTAGCGGGCGGCTGCAGTCTCCGGCCCGAAATATTCGAACTCGCTGGTTAGGCTGTCGTCGGATGCTGTCTCCGCAGTCCGAGCCGCCTGCAGGTCAAATGCGCCGCAGCGGTCGAGTGCGGCCCAGCTGAAATCGCGGGACAATCCGTCGTAGCAGCTTTGCGAATAGATCATCGCGCCGGACAACCCTTCCGCGGCGAAGGCAAGACGCAAATGCCGCAGCCCGCGGTTAACTTGCGCCGCGGCAAGCGGCGTGATCCCGGCTGGCGGCTCGATCGCGTCCATCTGGTTGGTGAGCGAGGCTGCCCCGAACGGCTTCTCCGCGTCGATCGTCGCTGAATTCTTCGAATCGCATTGGCTTGCTGCGAAGCCCAGCATCAGCATGGCCCCGATCGCTAAAGCGACCTGGCAGCCTTGCTTCTCCTGGCCCGCCTTTGGCGGTGCTGCCTTGCCCTGCGGCACGCGTTCCCCCTTCTGTCGCGCTTACCCCTGCGGCCGAAAGCATCGGCCAAGAATAGGGGCTTGCGCTCTCCCAAATCGAGCCTAGCCTTCAACAACAGGGGGAAGCAAGTTCATGGGCTGTGTGCGCATATTGGCGGATGGCGCGAACGACCCATTGGCCGCCGATGCCGCATATTGGCTTGCACAATTCTACTCCGATTTGGATGTTTCCTGGGTGGGCCGGAAGCTCGTCTTGCGTGCCGACGCGCGTAGCGAGTCCGAGCTTGGCGTGCTGTGGCGCACCGCACTCGCAAATGAGCGGCTCCATCACGCTGGCCGGTCGTACCGTTCCGCTGCGCTGGCTGCGCTCGCATGACGTTGTTCACGCCCCTGCGGACCCGTCTAATGTCGCCCGATCGCGCGCTGTTCGTTAACGATGGCGGCGGGTTCTTTCGCGCGGGTCCGGACTTTCTCGACCGACTCTCGAGCAATGCGCTGTCTGGTTCGGATCGCCGCTTCCTGATTGAGCGGGGACATGGCGTGGACGACACCGATCCGCTTGGCGAGACCGCTTTTCTCTATAATGTCGCCGAGCGGCTGACGCTTTCTGGCCCGCTCGACTATTTGATCCTTGTGCCTACGCTGCGCTGCAACCTCTCCTGCAGCTATTGCCAGGTCTCGCGCGCCGCGCTCGACCAGAAGGGCTATGACTGGAGCGATGCGACGTTGGAGGCGGTGCTTGGGATGATTGACGGCCTGCCGGGACCCCGCATCAAGATTGAATTCCAGGGCGGCGAGCCGACATTGCGGCCCGACCTCATCCGTGCGGTAATCGATCGCGCCAAGCGGTTCCAAGAGCGCCAGTTCGTCATCTGCACCAATTTGCAGCAACTCGAGCCTGAGCTCCTCGCGCTCCTCGATGAGCCCGAGATGTTCATCAGCACCTCGCTCGACGGGGACTTCGATACGCACCGGCGCAATCGCACCGAAGACGCCGATACGACCCGCGCGTTTCGCCGCAATCTGGCAACGGTGGTCGAGCGCTATGGCCCGCACAAGGTTTCCGCGCTGCCGACGATCGATCCCGAACGGCCGCCGCAGCCCGACGCGTTGATCGACGCCTATCTTGAATTCGGGCTCGAGAGCATCTTCCTGCGGCCGATCAACTATCAGGGATTTGCGCGCAAGCGCCACGCCAGCTCGCGCGAGCAGGATCTGGCATGGCGCGCCTATCATGAAGCGTTCGTGCGCCGATTGATCGAGCGCAACTGGAATGACCGCTCCGTCGTCCTCGAAGAGAGCTATTTCAGTATCTGCCTGCGGCGCATCTTCCAGCCCGGCGCCGATCGCCATGTCGATCTTCGCAATCCCAATCCGCTCGGTCACGACTACGTCGTGATCGACCATGACGGACAGGTCTATCCGACGGACGAGGCGCGCATGCTCTCGCGCTCGGGGGTTATCGACCTCGCCATTGGCGATGTGCATACCGGTTGGGATACGCCAGCACGTGCGACGCTCAACGCGCACGCCTCGAACCTTCGGGATCCGGCCTGTCAGCGTTGCGCCTATCAGCCTTATTGCGGACGGGACGTCATCGACGACATCGCGCGCTATGGCCGTATCGACCTGCCGCGGCACGAAACCGAATTCTGCCGCCGGCATCTGAGCCTGTTCGATCTCGCCTTCCGCCTCATCTACGACGAGGACGAATGCACTCGCTATTCGCTCGCGCGCTGGCTTCGTCTCGAAGGCATGCCGGTTTCGTTCGGAGAACATTGGGCGTGATCCCCCTCAATCTCTCCGCCCTAGCCGAGCCCCAACCCGCGTTCGTGACGCGCTTGCGGCGCGTGCGGAGCGAAACCGGCAAGTCGGATTCGGTGTGGATTGAGGGCCAAGGCGACAGCCACCTATTTGCGGGGCGGGGCGGTCTTGTCGCGCTTGAAGGCGCGGACGTGGTCGCGCTCGATGGTGACGTCATCCTGGTCGATCCCGAGCGTGGCCGCGCCGAGCGTTTGCTGCGTGCGGGCTCGGCGCACAATACGCTTCTGGTCACTGAGCGCTGTGACCAGCTTTGCGTCATGTGCTCGCAGCCGCCCAAGAAAACCCATGACGATCGTTTCGCGCTGCTCGAGCAGGCCTGTCTGCTCGCCGAGCCCGAGGCAATGATCGGCATCACCGGCGGGGAACCAACGCTCTACAAGCACGAACTGCTCGGTATGATCGAGCGCGTACACGACGCACGGCCGGATCTCGGCTTTCATGTGCTGACCAACGCGCAGCATTTCGAGGAAGCCGATGTCGCGCGGCTGCGAAAACTCGCGTTCCGCCAAGTGACCTGGGGCATCCCGCTCTATGCCGCTGAGCCCGAGCTGCACGACCGCATTGTCGGCAAACCGGGTGCCTTTGCACGATTGATGGAGAGCTTCGCTTGTCTGGTTCGCGCCGGCCAGCGGATTGAACTGCGCACCGTGCTCATCCAGGACAATGCGGCGGCGTTGCCAGAGCTTGCGCGGCTCGTCAGCGCGCGGCTGCGCTTCGTCTCCGCCTGGTCGATCATGCAGCTTGAGCATATCGGGTTCGCGCGCGGCCGCTGGCGTTCGCTCTACGTCGCACATGGGGAGGATTTTGGGCCGGTCGGCCAAGCCATCGACATCGCGCGGCTACACGGCATCCATGCGCGATTGTTCAATTTCCCGCTCTGTTCGGTTCCCGAGCCCTATCGCATCCTCGCCGCGCCATCGATTTCGGACTGGAAGCGCAAATACGCGCCCGGTTGCGAGGGTTGCCGCGCGCAGGACCATTGTTGCGGCTTCTTCGAATGGCATCCCGACGACGCGCTGGGAGGTGTCACGCCCCTATGAAACGAACCCGCTTCTTAATTCCGAGCCTGATCGCCGCAGGTTTCTCAGGCCACGAAGCAGCCGCACAAGTCCCCGGTATGGGGCCGCGGGTGGTGGATGACGGAGATCCCAGCCTGTTTGAGCTCTTCAAGCAGGATCACAAGGTAACGCTCGCTCAGCATCGCAGCCACCGTAGCCATAGCTCGCACCGCAGCCACAGTAGCCATCGCTCGGGCAGCGGCGGGCATTATAGCCATACCAGCCATCGCTCGAGCACCGGTGGCGGCTATGTGCCGAGCATGCCGGTCTATACCGCGCCGGCACCCAGTCCGCCGCCGCCACCTCCTCCATCATCATATCCGCTGCGCAGCGCGCAGCCCGGCGAAGCGGCGCCGCCGCGCACGTCGGAGCTACCGGCGCTGAGCGGCCGTAGCGAACGGTTCAAGTCGATCGTTCGGCGCGTGCAGATCGCGTTGCTAGCGCAAGGCTTTTACGAGGGTGCGATCGATGGAATGGTGGGGCCTGCGATGCGTGGCGGTATGCGCCGGTTTCAGAAGAAACGCGGCCTTGAAGTGACTGGCACGATTACGCCCGAATTGCTCGATGCGCTGCGGATCGCCAGCGATTGAGCACGGCCGAGTTGACTGAGGAAGCGCGCGTTGCCTGTCGTAGCTCTCCACGGTAGAACGTCTGTAGAACGGAGAACTGCGTGGCGAACGATTACTTTGACATCATCGTCGTTGTTCCTTTGGAAGAGGAACTGCTTGAGTTCATGGCGGTGTTTCCAAGCCTGGAAGATCGAAGTGACGAGACAACCTTCCGCCATGTCGTCGATAGTGGCGCCCCGGACATCCGCATGCTGGTGGTTCAGCAGCACGGCATGGGGAAGACCCACGCAACAAATGCCGCAGCTACTATGCTCGCGAAATACGATGTTGGTCTCATCGTCTGCTTAGGCATTGCCGGCAGCCTTTCAGACGACATGCACCTCGGGGACGTATGCTACACCGGCCGCGTCGTAGACGTGCTGGACAATGCCAAAATCGTAGACGCCGACGAGAAGGCGACCACAGCCGACACTGAACTCTCGCCGACCCACTACACGACGCCGCGCGTGTTTGAGCAGGCGTTCAGCTTCATCCGCACCCAGCCGCATCTTCGCCCCACCTACGATGCATGGCGAGGCGACCGTGCGGTATCGGCAGCCACCTTAGTCCCTAACCCAGTCCCAGCGCCAGACGGGGGCGAAGAAACGATCGGGGCTCCCGGCACGAAGAACGGCGCGATCGTTTGCGGGATGGTGAGCAAGAGCAAGGTCTACAACGAGAAACTCCGCGCAATCGATCGGGCGTTGTTGGCGGTCGAAACGGAGTCCGGCGGAATCTTCTCGCAAGCAGAAGCGCGCGGCGTGCCGGCGATGACTATCCGAGGTGTCTCGGACTACGCCGACAAGGACAAGAAGAAGCTTGAAGCAGTGAGCAAGGGCGGCGTCCGCCAACTAGCGGCAGCGAACGCTGCTAGCTTCCTTCATCTTCAACTTGGCAACTCACACGTCTTGGACGCTCTCAAGGCGCGGCGAACCGTTGCTCAAACTCATCCCATTCTTCCGCTAGACATTCCCGCACCTGCGAATAGGCTTGAGGACGTGCTCAAGCTGATAGGTAGCGAGGTCGACGAAAGTCTTCGCAAGCTCTCCCCCGAGTACCGGCTACAACCGAAGGGCTACCGATTGCCCCTCCCTCGTATCAAGCTGACAGGTCGTTCAGATGGCACCGGCGGCAGCCACCTCGATCCTGTCGAAGTTCGACAAGGACTGGAGCTGAGAGACCGGCTCCTAATCAACCTGCCCCGAACATATCCAGATCAGAGCATGGCTTGGATTATCGCCGATGATCTTCTCACGGCCGAGATCAACGGTCGCCAGCCCGTCCCGATCGTTATCGATGGCGAAGCTATCCGGGGCAAGCAATCCACCTTTGCGGGCATTGCGACCGCAGACATCGGCCAGCTGGCACAAACTGAAGGCGTGCAGCTCGTAATTATCGTGGAGAACGTGCCCTTTGCGTTCAAGCACCGCCTTGAGGCGCTGCTCGCGGAGATTGATCACTACGCGACAGCCAAATTTGTCTTCATCGCACGCGGCGAATCGGACCTTGTAAGTGAAACCGACTTCGCATCCCGAGCCGCGACAACTGGATATTCAGTCTGCGCAATCTCCTTCCAAGAGATCGCTCATTTCATCCAAAAGAACTTCGGGATGAACGCGTCGGAATCTGAGGTGATCGCGTTGCGGCTACACAGAACCTTCGACAGGTTCGATCTCGACGCGCATCCGACTTATTTCGCAGGCATTCCGAAGCAGACACTTTCAGCCTTGCTTCAGGCTAACCGGCGGTCCGAGCTGATCCAGCTTGCAGTCGACGGTTTCCTCACGTTTATCGTCGCAGGGGACAAGGCGGACGTGTCGCTTAGCCGCTCGACGCGTGCTCGATTCCTGCGCAAATTAGTCGTCGAGATGAGGGTAGAAAAGCGCTCATTCAGCCAGGCGGAACTGGTCGCCTTTACGAAGGAATTCGCCGAGCGGCACGACTTCGACATCGACCCGCTGGCTTTCATTACCGCTTTCGTCGATCAGGGCATCCTGCACTTCGAGTCCGAAAGGGTGCACGTATCTCTGCCCTTCATCGAGTCCTATCTCCTCGCAGCAGAACTGGCGGCGGATTCGACGAAGGCTATAGCTTATTTCGACCTCAACGATCACCTTTTCGACACGGTGACTTTCGACCTCTACGCTGAAATTGGCGCATCTGAAGCTCTAATAGAAGCTATCGTATCTGCCGCCCGTGGCAGCTCCCAAGTGCTGTCGAACCGCAACAGCAGCCAGCACATCCTGCTGACCGAGGAAATTCAGCCTAGTAATCTCAAGCGTCCGGAGCGGGCGGATGCATTGCGGAAGCGCCTCCGAGGGGCAGTCCAAGCTGTGCAGGAAGGCCGCGACAATTCTTGTGAAAAGCAGGAGATTTTGGATCTCAGCGAGAAGGTGCGCGAGGCTTCGGGCAAAAAGCAGAAGATCAAGGGGCATGACGAGTCCGACGAGGCACCCGACGACCATATCAAGCCTTTGGCAGATGCTGCCCGTCACTGGGTGATAGCCACCATGCTTCTAGGGTCCGGCGCAGAACACCTAGAAGCTGCGCGCAAGCGTGAGCTTAGCACCGTTGTCGTCAATGGCGCCGCGGCCATCATCGATGACTGGTCGCGAGCCCAGCGTGATATCGACTTCGAGGCGATTAAGGTGGAGCTACTAAGTGACGATGTGCTCCATTCCTTGCCCGGGCCGGCCGACATTGACGAGAAACGTCGGTTTGTAACGTCCTACATCGAGCTTCTTGAATACGGCGCGATGGCTGATCCCATTCGTAGGGTTCTAGGCTTCCTTTGCGAACAGGCTCGCCACAAGGTGCTCGCGCCCAGCGTGACCAACGCCACTCCGGGCGGCCTCATGGAAGCCGTCATTCACGGCACTTGGCTGGCCGATATTGACGCTGGACGCGGCCGCCAAGTGCTGCGTGACGCCATCCGAGCCTTACCGCGTGCGACATTCTTCCGAATGACCCTCGCTTCCCACTACCTCGCCCGTGTCTATTGGAGTCATTGGCACAAGGACAACCGCATGCTCCTTCTGCAAGCTGCCGAAGACGCTATCGAGCCACTAGAAGTCCAGATTAATAAGCCCGAGTTAAAGAGGCTCATCGAGCGCGAAGCCGATAAGAAAGTCGATAAGTCGGAAGCCCTCTCTTGAACGGTCCACACCCAGGATGTGGAAATCAGCGGAGCCGGGAGCGCGCCGGCTAAGCGGTGTGAGGTCGACCGCAAAATGGCAGCTATCACAACGCCGCAGATCAAAGCTGACAGTCCGGTACCGGCCCAACAATGGACCATCCCGGAGCACCGAGCATTCCTTCGGCGCTCCGGGATGATGCGTTGGGCCGCGAGTTAGGCGGCGTCGACCAGTTCCGCCACTTTCTGCTACCTACCCGTCGCCGATTGGAGCGCGGGTAGGTCATGGGCACGAAACTAAACAGGAACAAACTTGCCTTCGTCGTAGCGGCGTTGCATGTCTGAACGAATGAAAGCACTCGACCTTTTTTCTGGACCGGGCGGATTGTCGCTCGGAATGAAGCGCGCCGGAATTGAACCCGTCGCATGTGTCGAGAAAAGCAAGGATGCGGTGGCCACGTATGACGCCCACACGCCGGACGCTGAACATTACCGCTCTGACATTCGTAGCATATCGTTCGAACGTTATCGCGGGAACGTGGACGTAGTTTTCGGCGGGCCACCCTGCCAACCGTTTTCGACGGGCGGCTTACGTCGCGGCACCGCCGACGCCCGCAACATGTTCCCCGAATTTATGCGAGTGCTGAAGGAAGTACGGCCCGCCGCGTTCTTGGCCGAAAACGTGCCGGGTTTGGCGTCCCGCAACCGCGTTCAATATCTTGCCGAACTACTGAACGAATTTGAGGCGCTAGGCTTTAACGTATCGTGGAACGTGGTTTCGGCGGCGGATTACGGCGTTCCGCAAAAGCGTCGTCGTCTCATTATCGTGGGCATGAAGAAGGGCGCGTTTTGGTTTCCGAAACCGACACATGGTCCAGATTCACACATTCCGCACGTCGCATCGGGCAACGTGATCGACAAAGAGTCGCCGCTTGGGGAGCCGCCGGATTGCCCCGTCATCTATGCGAAGTATCCCGACCCGCGCCGAAGCCCCTACGCCGGACACGTCTATAACGGCGGCGGGCGTCCTATCGACCTATCTGCGCCGTGCCATACGCTGTTGGCTTCGGCGGGCGGCTATAAGACGCATTGGATTGATACGATGGACATTGCGCCCGACTATTCGGCGCATTTGATGGCGGGCGGCGCGCCGCGCGAAGGCGCGGTTCCAGGCGCGCGCCGAATGACGTTGGAAGAATCGGCGCTTATTCAGACCTTCCCCGTCGACATGTGGTTCGCCGGTTCTCGTTCGTCGCAATATACGCAAGTCGGCGACGCCGTTCCGCCGATGCTTGGTCATGCCCTGGGCAGCGCCCTTCGAAGCCAACTTGAAGGTGCGATGATTTCGCCGATGACGCACTATCAGCCCGAAGCGTCGTTGCCTTTGTTGGTGGCGGCGTAATGCCTCGCAATCTGTTGGTCGAACGCGCCGTTGACGTTGCGCTTGAACGGATGGACGCCTTCATTGAAGGCGAGAAGCTGGCGGCGTTGCCCGACGCTGCGGCCCGCGCGGCGATGGACGGCCAGCTTGGCCATGGTTCCAACAGCGTCCGGTTGGCGTCGCTGTTCTTCGTCTTCTATGCGACGGTCGATCCGGCTTGGGATTGCAATTCGATCCCGACCGGCATTCGTGGCACCTACGGCGATAAGCGACTGGCGACGCAATTAGGGCTTCGCAGCATCACGCTTCACAACGCGGTTACGGCATTCGGCGAAAACCTTGGCTGGAAGGGGAACGTCACCAACTCGCGTCTTCAGAATGACGTGCGGTTCGACAGTTTCGCCCGCGCCCTTGCTAGCCTGAACGCGGAACAGCGGACGCTTTGCGCCGACTACATGGCCGCACGATTCGCCGAAAGCCGGAAGGTGATTGCGCCATTGCCCCCGGTGTCCGACGAAGTGTTGACCTACGCCCGTGCGCGGAAGCTGTTCTATTCGCTGATTGCCATTCCGTCCGAAGGCAACGTTCAGCAATTCCTCATTGCGGCGCTGCTGTTCGTCCACCGCCAGCGATACGGCTATGACATTCGAACGCACCACGTTCATGCGTCCGACCGCTTCGACGCGACGGCGGGGGATATTGAGGAACTGTTGAACGGCGACCTTGTGCGCGCCTACGAAGTGACCGTTCGCCCCGATTGGAAGAACCGCGTTGGCGACTTCCGCAAGAAAATGGACGGCGCGAACCTTCGGAAATACACCATTATCGCGTCGAACGTGAACAGCGACGACGACCTTGCCGAACCCGCCGACATGATCCGTTTCCTTGCGCCCTATGGCCGCGACATTGCGGTCGTGGACATTCACGATTTCGCCAACGTCTTCGCGATGGAATTGAACGCCGACGAACTGCGCCGGGCAGTCACGCAAACCTATAGCTATCTGATGACGCCAAGCTTGTGCGGTCGCGCCGATATTGTCGATAAGTTCAACGCTGCGGTCGAAGGTTGGCTGGACGAAGCGACCTGAAACCTGCCCATGCCCTGCCCATTCGCACGGCGGACCCTTGCCTTAAACTACGTCGTTGATTTTGCGCCATCCCATCGTTGCGATTGCTCACGTTCCACCGCCTCATTGAGGCAGCGGCCAGCGGGTCATGGCCGCTTTTGTAGATCCGCTGCTAGTAGCAGCCTAGCCGCTTACGGCCCGTTTCCAGCCGTTCGGATAGTCGAGATCGAGATGTCCGCTTTTCGCCGCGTGGTCCTGAAAGCGGACAGGCCACAAACGGCCCATTTTCGGACATATCACCAGCTTCGTCGCTTAGGCGCCTGCAACGGATTCAAGCTCCCGCAGACGCTCGTTGCATATTGCAGTCACGATCTCCCGCAGTCGCGCGATCGACCCGGCCAATCCGTCCAAATCCTCGTCGGTGATGGTGTAGCTCGCCGAGTAGCGCGCCTCGACATAGGCACGCTTCAATCGCTCGAACCGCGCGCGGTCCGCCTTGGTCGCACGCGGCCATGCCTCTACCAGTCGCGGCTCCTTATCCTCGGCGAGCGAACGCAGGAACTTGATGTTGTGTGAGCGTGGGAAATAGAGCGTCTGCACGAGTAGGAAGCAGATGTAATATCGCTCGACAGCTTGATGCGCCTCAAACGCGGCCTTCTTTAATCGCCCTCGTTCGAGATTTGATTTCAGGTCGTCGAAAAACTCATCCGCGCTCGGAAGCCACTGTCCAAAATACTCCTGCGCCATGCGGTGCGCATCGGCCGCAGTCAGCGGCTTCGGCGTCGTCAGCGAGTGACAGGGAAGCTCATAGAGCGCGACGCCATCGCGTGCGATATCGGTCCAGAAATACTCGCCGCGCGAAAGGCTGCGGTTCACCTCATCAAGCGAATGGACGATGATGTTGACCGGCCTGCCAATCGCAGAGTCGCGCGCAATCCGGTCCTCCGCGACATACCAGTAATCGGCGATGTCGGTGAGGTCTTCGTGGCTGACGATGATCAGCAGATCGAAGTCGGACTGATAGCCATTTTCGGGCTCATCGACCCAGTCGTCGCGGGCATAGCTCCCGAACAGGATGATCTTGAGCACCTTGCCATTGCGCTTCTCGGGCTTGGTCGCGGGCGCGATCGCCTTCTCGAATTCCTCGAGCAGGATGTCGCGCACGCGCTCGAGTTCGCGTTGCTGCTTCTCGGGCAAATGATCGGGTTCGTGCCGCATCGTGTACCTTCCTAACCGGGGTGAGTCCCCGCGCCAACCTCGCTGGGCGCTGGCCCGGCGAAGCACGGGTCAGCGCCGATGCCACCAGCGCCGTGGTTTCCAGTCGAGCCGCCGCATGAAATTGAACAGCGCACGAGCGAACACGGCTTCGACTTCGGCAATCGTGAGACCATGGCGCTCCGCGATCTCCTCGTAGGTCAGGTCCTCGAAGCGGATTTCGCAGAAGATCGTCCGCTGAAGGCCGGGCAGCTTGCGGATCGCGCGGCGGAGTTGCCTGGGTTGCATGCGTTCTACTCCTCAAACCACCGCAACCGGCGCCGGAACAGACCGCATAGAGAGGGTCCCTGACCGGACCTTCACCCACCTCAAATCACACAGCGTGATCCGGGGCGTGGGTGGGCGGCGAAGAGCGACTGGAAAGGCCCGCTGAAGGAGGCGGGCAGCACCCGAAGGGCCGAAACGAAGAGTAGGACTCGGCGCAGCCGAGTTGCGGCACGCCGCAGCGGGCCTAGGAAGGAGCGCCGCTCACCCTCGGCCTGGATCAGACGCAAATAATGCCATCGCGACCAGCGATGACCGCTGGACGACGCGAAGCGTCAACGCCGCTGTGCCAGCCGCGCAACGGCTCGACCACCGCCAGGTGCGACGTATTACGTCCGCGCTCAGTTCTATCTTTGTTCGAACGCTGCTAGAGCGGCCGCGTGACCGACGCTCCCATCCGGAAGATCATCCATATCGACATGGATGCGTTCTTCGCGTCGGTCGAACAGCGTGATCAGCCCGAGCTGCGCGGCAAGCCGGTTGCGGTCGGCTATGCCGGCCCGCGCGGCGTGGTTGCGGCTGCCAGCTACGAGGCGCGTACCTTCGGCGTGCGCTCCGCCCTCCCCTCGGTCAGCGCATTGCGGCGCTGCCCCGAGCTCCTGTTCGTGCCGCCGCGTTTCGAGGTGTATCGCGCGGTCTCTGCACAGATCCATGCGATCTTCGCCGACTATACCGACCTTATCCAGCCGCTCTCGCTCGACGAGGCCTATCTCGACGTGACCGCGGACTGGCGAGGCCTCGAGACCGCCTGGGCGACGGCCAAGGCAATCCGCGCCCGCATCTTCGAGGAAACGGGGCTCACCGCATCGGCGGGCGTCTCGTACAACAAGTTCCTGGCCAAGCTCGCTTCGGACCATCGCAAACCCAACGGGCAGTTCGCGGTGACGCCCGAGATGGGGCCGGTCTGGGTCGAAACCCTGCCCGTTGCCAAGTTCCACGGCGTGGGTCCGGTGACCGCGGCCAAGATGAAGCGGTTCGGCATCGAAACCGGCGCGGACCTCAAGGCACAATCGCTCGAATTCCTGGCCGCCCATTTCGGCAGTTCGGCGGAATGGTATTACGGCATCGCGCGCGGGATCGACGATCGGCCGGTCAATCCGAACCGCGAACGCAAGTCCTCGGGTTCCGAGACGACGTTCGACCGCGATCTGATCGAACCGGCCGAGATCGAGGCAGGCGTGCTGCGCATGGCCGACGATGTTGCCGCGTGGTGCGAGGGGCGGCAGATGTTCGGGCGTACGGTGACCGTCAAAGCCAAATTCGCGGACTTCCGGCAGGTGACGCGCAGCCGCACGCGCGCGCAGCCGGTCCGCGATGCTTCGGTATTGCGCGACACGAGTGTCGAGCTGATCCGTTCGCTTTACCCGCTCGAACAGGGGATCCGCCTGGTCGGCGTGACCGTATCGAACTTCGAGCAAGCCGCGGATGATGCGATGCCGCTGTTCGATCGAGCGCCGAACGCGACATGACGCGAAGGCCCGATCGCGGGCGAACCACGAGCATAGGCTCGCGCTGACACCACAGAGGTACGCTGAGTCACCAGCGAGCACCTGACGCTGTTCCCCGCCCCTTGCGAAACTTGAGCCGAAGCCCGCACCTTGAGTCGCACGCGGGCGGAGGCCCGTATGACCCCGACCAAGCTCCTCATCGGTCAAATGCTCGTCGTCGCACTGATCGTGCTGACCGGCGTCTGGAGCGCAACCCAGTGGGCGGCGGCCGCACTCGCCTATCAGCCACAGCTTGGCGATCCCTGGTTCGAGATCGGCGCCATGCCGATCTACGCACCATGGGCGATCTTTCCGTGGTGGTTCCACTTCGACGCCTATGCGCCGACAATCTTCGACCAGGCAGGCGCGATCGCGGCCACAAGCGGCCTGTTTGGCTGCGCCGCCGCGATCTTCGGCTCGCTCTGGCGCGCGCGGCAGCGCCGGGACATCACGACCTACGGCTCGGCGCGATGGGCGACCCTGCGCGAGCTCCGCGCCGCCGGGCTCGCCGCCAAAGCCGGCGTCTTCCTTGGCCGTCGCAACGGCCAATATCTCCGGCATGACGGTCCGGAGCATGTCATGGCGTTCGCGCCGACCCGCTCGGGCAAGGGTGTCGGGCTCGTCGTGCCGACACTGCTTGGCTGGTCGGGCTCGGCGGTCATTCACGACATCAAGGGCGAGAATTGGCAGCTGACCGCCGGGTGGCGGTCGCGCTTCTCGCATTGCCTTCTGTTCAATCCGACCGACGCGCGTTCGGCGCGCTACAATCCCCTGCTCGAGGTTCGCCGCGGCGCGCAGGAAGTGCGTGACGTCCAGAACATCGCCGACATCCTCGTCGATCCCGAGGGCGCGCTCGAGCGGCGCAACCATTGGGAGAAGACCAGCCACGCGCTGCTGGTGGGCGCGATCCTCCATGTCCTCTATGCTGAGGACGAGAAGACCCTCGCCCGCGTCGCGACCTTCCTCTCCGATCCGCAGCGTCCCTTCACCGCGACGCTGCGCGCGATGATGTCGACCAATCACCTTGGGACCGCCGAAGCCCCGCTGGTCCATCCGGTCATCGCGTCCGCCGCGCGCGAAGTGCTCAACAAGTCCGAGAACGAGCGTTCGGGCGTCTTGTCGACGGCGATGTCGTTTCTCGGCCTTTATCGCGATCCGACCGTCGCCGCGGTGACCGCGGCCTCCGACTGGCGGATCGAGGACCTCGTCGCCTCCCCGCACCCGGTCTCGCTCTACCTCGTCGTGCCGCCGTCCGACATCAGCCGCACCAAGCCGCTGGTGCGCCTCGTGCTCAACCAGATCGGCCGGCGCCTGACCGAACAGCTCCATGCCCCGGCCTCCAACAATGACGCGCCCGGCCGGCACAAACTGCTGCTGATGCTCGACGAGTTTCCGGCATTGGGGCGGCTCGATTTCTTCGAGACCAGCCTCGCCTTTCTCGCGGGCTATGGCGTGCGCGCCTTCCTGATCGCCCAAAGCCTCAACCAGATCGAGAACGCCTATGGCGAGCACAACGCCATTCTCGACAATTGCCATGTCCGCATCGCCTTCGCGACCAATGACGAGCGCACCGCCAAGCGCATCTCCGACGCGCTCGGCACCGCGACCGAGCAGCGCGCGATGCGCAACTATGCCGGACACCGCCTCGCGCCGTGGCTCGCTCATGTCATGGTCAGCCGACAGGAGACCGCCCGCGCGCTGCTGACGCCCGGCGAGATCATGCAATTACCGCCCAGCGACGAGCTCATCCTGGTCGCAGGCTATCCGCCGGTGCGTGCGCGCAAGCTGCGCTATTATGAGGAGCCCGCCTTCACCAGCCGGCTCCTCCCTGCCCCGGCGCTCGCCCTGACGGGTTATGCCGACCGGCCACCGCAGCGCGGCCATGACTGGGAAGACCAGACCCGCGGTATCGATGCCCGGCTGCTGCCGGCCGCCGACGCAGACCCCGTCGAGCAGGCCGGCGGGCTCGAGCAGGCGCGCCATCCCGCGCATGAGCCCGAACCTGCCGCGCCGGTCGATCTCGCTCCCGCCGACCCGCTCGGCCTTGGCGACGACGAAGGCGACGCCCCCGCCGAGCAACGCGCGATGGATCGCGTCCGCGCGCTTGGCGTCGCGCGGACCATCTACGCGATGGATTCAGGCTCGGGCCGTCCCGACGACCTGCGGCTGGGCTTCTGAGCGATGGCCAGGAAGATCCGCCATCAGCTGTTTCTTTCAGGGCCGCTCAGCGAGCGGCTCGAAGCGCTGGCGAAAAAGCCGGGCGCGACCAAGTCGGCCATACTCGAAGATGCGGTTGCGGCCTGGCTCAACCGCCGCGGTGCGTCGGAGCTCGAAGAGCGTTTCGCGCTGCGTCTCGACCGGCTCACCCATGCGGTCGGACGGGTCGAGCGCGACGGGCAGATCGTGCTTGAGACGCTGGCACTGTTCATCCGCTTCGAGCTCTCGATCCAGGTTCCGCTCGCGGAGAATGATCAGGCCGGACGGGCTCTGGGACGCGAGCGGTTCGAAGCGTTCGTCGCTCAGGTCGGCCGGCAGCTGGCGACCGGACGGCGGACGCTCGCGCCCGGCGGAGACGACCGATGAGCGCGCCTGGCACCGCAGACCGCCAGCGCGCGATGCTGCGCACGGCGATGGGGCCGGATATCGCGACCGCGCTCAATGACGCGCTGACGCAAGAGATCATGGTCAACCCCGACGGCGTGCTGCGGCTCGACCGGCTGGGCGAAGGGCGCATCGACACCGGCGTCCATCTCGCCGCCGCGCAGGTCGAACGCATCATCCGGCTGGTCGCGAGCCATGCGCGCATCGAGGCCCATGGCGACCGGCCGATCATCTCGGCCGAGCTGCCGCCCCATCTCGAAGGGCGCGCGGGCGAGCGCTTCGAAGGGGTGCTGCCGCCGGTATCGACCGCACCCTGTTTCTCGATCCGCAAGCCCGCGCAGCGCCTGCACACGCTCGACGATTATGTCGCCGACGCGATCATGAGCAAAGGCGCGGCCGACACGCTGCGTGCCGCGGTCACCCAGCGGCTCAATATCCTCGTCGCCGGGGGCACCAGCTCGGGCAAGACCACGCTTGCCAACGCGCTGCTTGCCGAAATGGCCTGGGTCGATTCCCGCGTCATCCTGATCGAGGACACGCGCGAGCTGCAAAGCCCGGCGCCCGACACGGTGGCGCTGCGCACGCGCCCCGGCAACGCGAACGGGGCCGGCATCGTCACGATGACCGATCTTGTGCGCTCGACGATGCGCCTGCGTCCCGACCGCATCATCGTCGGCGAGATCCGCGGTTCCGAAGCGCTCGATATGCTCAAAGCCTGGAACACCGGGCACCCGGGCGGGATCACGACGGTCCACGCCAATAGCGGACAAACCGCGCTCTACCGGATCGAGCAACTCGTGCAGGAGGCCGTGGTCACCGTGCCGCGGCAGCTGATCGCCGAAGCGATCGACATCATCGTCTTCATCGCCGGCCGCGGCACGGTGACC
>Ga0247823_10000156_pt1 | contig 56502 bp, 55 predicted proteins | sample 13C_PalmiticAcid_2_FD_192426 | JGI IMG/M metagenome (GOLD analysis project Ga0247823, IMG submission 192426) | Soil microbial communities from agricultural site in Penn Yan, New York, United States - 13C_PalmiticAcid_Day30 | ecosystem: Environmental > Terrestrial > Soil > Agricultural land... | reverse complement strand
GAATGGCTGCGGATCATTACCGTTTCTCCCCCTTCAATACAGGCCTGAAGCCGAATCACGCCCCGTCTTGGACCAACTATAGCGTGGCTTGCACACAAATCCCTGCTCTTCCTCCCTAACGGTATCTTTACCTCTGCGACCCCATAGCAACCCGCGAATGTACGCGGATTTGCGGGGCGGGACGCTGCCTCCTTCGGGTACGATACGGAGGCTTTGGGGTGATGCGTTTTCGGCACAATGCGAAGGTCCTGACGGCGGTATCGATCGCCGCGGTCGCGCTTTCGAGCTGCGCGGGCGGAAATAGCCGGCCCGAGTTGCCCTCCACGACCTTTGTCGCCAGCCGCGAGGGGCCGGGCGAGGAATATGTGATCGGCCCGCTCGACAGCCTGCAGATCTTCGTGTGGCGCAATCCCGAATTGTCGTCGAAGGTGCAGGTGCGCCCCGACGGCCGCATCACCACCCCGCTGATCAGCGACATGCCTGCGGTCGGCAAGACCCCGGCGATGCTGGCCGACGATCTCAAGATCGCGCTGGGCGAATATATCAAGGATCCGATCGTCTCGGTCATCGTCGAGAATTTCAGCGGCACGTTCAGCCAGCAGATCCGTGTGGTCGGCGCGACCGAGAAGCCGGCGTCGCTGCCCTATCGCGCGAACATGACCCTGCTCGACGCGATGATCGCCGTGGGCGGACTGTCGGAGTTCGCGGCGGGCAACCGCGCGCGGCTGATCCGTTTCGACAAGAATACCGGCCAGCAGCGCGAATATCGCCTGCGCCTGTCGGCACTGCTCAAGAACGGGGATACGAGCGCGAACGTCCGGCTTGAGCCGGGCGACGTGATCATCATCCCCGAAAGCATGTTCTAAGGGGCGCCGCGTCGATGGGAGGCCTTTGGGAAGAGATCCGGACACTGCTCCACGGGATCTGGCAACGCCGCTGGATCGCGCTGGCCATCGCATGGGCATTGTGCCTGGCGGGCTGGCTGGTCGTGTCGCAGATCCCCAACCAGTATGAGAGCCGCGCGCGCGTGCTGGTGCAGCTGCGCCAGATCCTGCCGAGCGACGGCCCCAGCAGCCAGCAGGACCAGCAGAAGGACATCGACCGGATTCGCCAGACGCTGACCAGCGCGGTGAATCTGGAAAAGGTCGTGCGCGGCACCGAGCTGGCTAACACCGTCGCCACCGACAAGGACGTCGCGGCGCGGGTCGCGGGGCTGCAGCAGAAGATCAAGGTCGTCGCACAGCAGGACAATCTGTTCGAGATCAGCGCGACCGCGTCGAGCGGCAAGCTGGCGCGTGCGATTGTGCAGAAGCTGATCGACATCTTTGTCGAAGACAATCTGACGCAGGGTCGCGATCAGGCGAGCCAGTCGCTCACCTTCCTCGACCAGCAGCTGGCCGAGCGTCAGAAGGCGCTTCAGGTGGCCGAGGGCAAGCAGGCCGAGTTCCAGGCGCGCTATCTGGGTTCGCTGCCCGGCACCGGGACGCTCACCGAGCGGCTGGCGTCGGCGCGCGCGCAGCTCGCCGATATCAATTCGCAGCTCGCCGCGGCCCAGAGCGGGCTTGCGGCGGTCAACGGCCAGATGGCCGGTACGGCTGCTTCCACTCCCGGGGCCGGCGGCGTTGTCGCCGGGCCGGCGCGCGCGCGTGTTTCGGCTATTAAAGGACAGCTGGCCGAAGCCCGCGCGCGCGGTTGGACCGACAGTCATCCCGATGTAGTGGCGCTGAGGAGCCAGCTTTCGCAGGCGCAGGCCGCGGCGAGCGGCGAGAAGCCGGTCGCGGCAGCGGGCGGCGGCGCGAGCGCGAACCCGCTCTATCTGGGGCTTCGGACGATGCAGGCCGAAAAGGCGTCGCAGGTGGCCGCGCTGGCCAACCGCAAGGCGCAGATCGAGGCCGACATCAACACGTTCGACCAAAAGATCGCGAGCGACCCAGCCGCGGCGCAGGAACAGGCCGAGATCGACCGCAACTATCAGGTGCTCAAGACCGAGTATGACAAGCTGCTGACCGATCGCGAGCAGGTGAAGCTGCGCAGCCAGGCGGCGAGTCAGGCCGATGCGGTGAAGTTCGACGTGGTCGATCCGCCGGTGACGCCGACCGCGCCGAGCGCACCCAACCGGATGCTGCTGCTGACCGGCGTGCTGATCGTCGGCCTTGGCGGTGGCGTGGCCGCGGCGTTCGGCCTGAGCCAGCTTGCCGGAACCTTCCCGACCGCCAAGCGGCTGGAGAAGGCATCGGGCATGCCGGTGATCGGGTCGGTCGGCGAAGTGGTGACAGCGGCGCAGACCGCGTTGCGCAAGAAACGATTGCAGATGTTCGCCGCGGCGACCGGCGGACTGGTGTTCGCATGGGTCGCGTTGCTGGGGCTGGAAATGTTCCAGCGCGGCGTGGCGGCTTAAGGGGCGGGCGATGAACGACGAATCTCCCCGGCGCTATCGCGGATCGCTCCTTGAGCGGGCGGCCGAGCGCTATGACCTGATGCACGAGCCGCGGGTGCTGCCGCCGCTGCCGGCCGAAGCGCCGGCGCCGGTACAGCCGCAGCCCGAGCCGGAAGCGGAGCTTCCCGCCGCGCCCGAGGTCGAGGCGGTGGATGCGCCCGTGCCGGTGCTCGACATCGTCGACACCCCGGAGGAAACGGTCGCGGCCGAAGCGGCGATCGAGGGTATTGGCGAGGATACCGGCGAGGATATCGGCGAGCCGGTCGAAGTCGTATCGCCAATCGTCGCGCCCAAGCCGGTCGCGCGGGTGACGCATCGTGCGTCGCCGGGCGGGTTCATCGCGATCGATCGCGATGCGCTGGCCGAGGGCGGAATGCTGGTGCCCGGCGCGCCGGTCACCGCGCTCGCCGAGGAATTCCGCCTCATCAAGCGTCAGCTGATCAATACGGCGCGTGCGATCTGGGCGGCGGACAACGACGCGAACGAGAACCGCGCGCGCATGATCCTGGTCTGCTCGGCCAAGCCCAATGACGGCAAGACGTTCTGTGCGATCAACCTCGCGCTTTCGATGTCGGCCGAGAAGGACGTCGAGATCCTGCTGGTCGATGCCGATTTCGCCAAGCCCGATGTGCTCAGCCGCCTTGGCGCGTCCGAAGGGCCGGGGCTACTCGACGTGCTGGCCGGCGACATCGACGACGTCGAATCCTGTGTGATCGCGACCGATGTGCCTCAGTTGTCGGTGCTGCCCGCCGGAACACGGTCGAACGCCGATACCGAATTGCTCGCGAGCGAGCGGGCGAGCGCGATCCTCGAATCGCTGGCCGCCGCCGATCCGCGTCGCATCGTGATCTTCGATTCGCCGCCCGTGCTCGCCGCGTCGCCCGCTTCGGTGCTGGCGGGACTGGTGGGGCAGGTGATGCTGGTGGTCCGCGCCGACCGCACCAGCGAAAGCGACTTGCGCGAGGCGATCAGGATGCTCGACGGATGCGAGCAGATCCAGCTCGCCCTCAACAGCGTATCCTTCCAGCCGGGCGGCCGCCGCTTCGGCAGCTATGGCGCCTATTACGGGGAATCCGAGTCATGAGGCTGTTCGCTGCGGCGATCGCCGCGACCGCAATCGCCGCGCTTCCGGCAGCCGCGCAGGGGCGGCAAAAGTCGATCGAACCCTATGTCGATCTGGCGCAGGTACTGGTCGCCGATTTCGATTCGGACGAGGTGCTGACCTATACCAGCGTCGGCGTCGGCGTGGACGCGTCGATCCAGACGCGCCGTGTCGAGGTGCAGCTCTCGTACAAATACGAGCACCGCTTCTCCTATGACCGCGATGTCGCCGACGGCGACACGCATAGCGGTATTGCGCGCGCGGCGGTGAAGCTGGCGCCGGGCCTGACGCTCGAGGGCGGCGCGCTCGCCACACGGACGCGCAGCGACATTCGCGGCGACGCGCCCGGCAACCTTGCCGGCAATGTCCGCAACGTCAGCCAGATCTACTCGGTCTATGCGGGTCCGACCTTCCACACCGGCAACGGCCCGGCGAGCCTGAGCGCCGCCTATCGTTTCGGCTATGTGAAGGCGGAGGCGCCCGACATCGTTGGGGTCGATCCGCTGCTGCCGCCGCTGGACGTCTATGACAGCTCGACCAGCCATCTCGCGCAGATCCGCGCGGGGGTGAAGGCCGGGACGATCCTGCCCGTCGGCCTCAGCGTCGCGGGCGCGTGGCAGCGCGAGGAAGCGAGCCAGCTCGACCAGGTCTATGACGGGAAGTTCCTGCGCGGCGACGCGGTACTGCCGGTCGGCAGCGGCCTCGCGCTGGTCGCGGGCGTCGGCTACGAAAAAATCGAGATCACGCAGAAGGATCCGCTGCGCGACAGCGCGGGCAACATCGTGCGCGACCGCAACGGGCGCTTCGTCACCGATCCGGCCTCGCCGCCGCGCATCGCCTATGAAACCGACGGTCTCTTCTGGGACGCGGGCGTGATCTACAAGCCGAGCGCGCGGCTGATGCTCGAGGCGCGGGTGGGCCGCCGCTATGATTCGATGAGCTATACCGGCTCGCTCCAGTGGCAGATTTCGCGGCGTTCGGGCCTTCAGGTCGGCGTGTATGACTCGGTCGACAGCTTCGGCCGCCAACTGGTGCGCGACCTGTCGTCGCTGCCGACCAGCTTCAACATTCCTGGCGATCCGTTCGGCGATGCCTTCAACGGCTGCGTGTTCGGCGATACCGCGACCGCGGCGGGCGGGTGCCTGACCAACTCGATGGGGTCGCTTTCTACCGCGAGCTACCGTGCGCGCGGCGTCAACGCGGTACTGTCGATGAACGCGGGACCGACCACGCTGGGGCTCGGCCTCGGCTATGCCAATCGCCGCTATCTGGTGCCGCCGGGCGTGATCCTGGCCGGGACGAGCGACGACAACTGGTACGGCCAGTTCTTTGCCACGCAGGCGCTGGACGCGGTGTCGAGCATCAGCGGCAACATCTACGCCAATTATTACGAGGCCAATCTGCCGGGGGCTCCCGGTGTGTTCGGGGCTGGCGCCAACGGCTCTTATTATCGTAGCTTCGGATCGCTCAGTGCGATGGCGACGCTTGGGATCTCGACGTTCGATATCGAGGGTGCGGGCAATACTTCTGCCCAGGCGCTGCTCGGTCTTCGTTACGGCTTCTGACGGGTGAAGTGATGTACGACGAGCATTATGGTCTGAGCGGTCGGCCGTTCCAGCTGACCCCCGATCCGGCGTTCTGGTTCGATACCGCGACGCACCGCAAGGCGATGGCGTATCTGGGCTATGGCCTGAGCCAGGGCGAGGGGTTCATCGTCATCACCGGCTCGCCCGGTGCGGGCAAGACCACGCTGGTCGGCCACCTGATGGACACGATCGACCGCGAGCGGCTCAACGTGATCCGCATCGTGACGACACAGGTTCAGGCGGAGGACCTCCTCCACCTCGTCGCGCAGGGGCTGGGTGCGGACACCACCGGCCTTGCCAAGGCGCAGACGCTGGCGGCGATCGAGAAGGGGCTGCACGCCGTCGCACGCAGCGGCAAGCGCACGCTGCTGATCGTCGACGAGGCGCAGGCGCTGCCGATGGAGAGCCTGGAGGAGCTGCGCATGCTCTCCAACTTCCAGGCGGGCGGCTATCCGCTGCTCCAGATCTTCCTGCTCGGCCAGCCCGAGTTCCGCACGCTGTTCGCCGATCCGCGGCTGGAACAGCTGCGCCAGCGCGTGATCGCGATGCACCAGCTCGACCCGATGGGCGTGGAAGAGCTTGAGCCCTATCTGATCCACCGTTTGACGGTGGTCGGCTGGAACGGCCGCCCGCGGTTCGATCGCGGCGCGATCGAGGCGATGTACCGCTGGACCGACGGCATCCCGCGCAAGGTCAACCAGCTTGCCGGGCGAGTGATGCTGTTCGGCGCGATCGAGCAGCTCGACAGCTTCGGCGCCGAAGAGGTCGAGACGGTGATCGCCGATCTCGACAACGACACAGTCGTCGCCGGCCGTCCGCTCGCCGCGGCCGCCAATGCCGCGACCGCCAGCGCGACCTCGGCCATCGAAGCGCCAGCGCCCGTACCCATGCAGGCGGCTGCGGCGGTAGTGGACCATGCCGCGATCGACGCGCTGCATGTGCGGATGGCGCGGCTCGAGGCGCGGCTGGAGGAGCAAGATGCGGCGCTGCGCCGCGTGCTGACGCTGATGGTCGATTTCATCGAGCGCGAAGAGGATACGGCGAGCGTTGGAGCGCCACGGCGCGAGACCGCCGCCTGGCAATGATCGCGCCCCCGCTCTCCAACGCCCTTTCCGTCGATGTCGAGGACTGGTTTCAGGTCGGCGCGTTCGAGAAGGTGATCGCGCGGGACGACTGGAGCGCGCTCGAACACCGGGTCGAAGCCAATACCGACAAGGTGCTTGAATTGTTCGACGCGGGCGGGGTCAAGGCGACCTTCTTCACGCTCGGCTGGGTCGCAGACAAATATCCCGCGCTGATGCGCCGGGTCGCCGAGGCGGGGCATGAGGTGGCGAGCCATGGCTGGGACCACCAGCGCGTGTTCAACCTGACCCCCGACCAGTTTCGCGACGACATTGCCCGCGCGCGCAAGGCGCTGGAGGATGCAAGCGGGCAGAAGGTGACCGGCTATCGCGCGCCAAGCTTTTCGATCGACGTGCGCACGCCCTGGGCGCACGAGATCCTGGCCGAGCAGGGCTATACCTATTCGTCGAGCGTCGCGCCGATCGGCCACGACCATTATGGCTGGAAGGACGCGCCGCGCCGCGCCTATCGCCCGGTCGCGGGCAGCGACCTGATCGAGCTGCCGGTGACGACGGCGAGCTTCTTCGGGTGGGAGATCACCACCGGCGGGGGTTTTTTCCGCCTGTTGCCCGGCAATGTCATCTATCGTGCGATCGATGCGCTGAACGGCGCGGGGCAGCCTGCGATCTTCTATTTCCATCCGTGGGAGGTCGATCCCGGCCAGCCGCGCGTCGCCAATGCCCCGCTCAGGTCGAAGCTGCGCCACTATAGCCGGCTCGGCGCGATGGCGGGCAAGCTGGGGACGTTGATGGGCAAACATCGCTGGGACCGCACCGACCGGGTCGCTGCCGCCGAAGCGGCGAAGCTTCGGTGAACGCGCCCGTGCGCCTGCCTTCCACGACGCTGCGCACAGCGGAACTGGCCGACCCGGCCGAGCGCGCGCGGATCGATGCGTTCGTGCATGCGCATCCCGACGGTACTCCCTTTCACCTGCCGGCATGGAGTGCGGCGGTGGAGAAGGGCTGCGGGCAGAAAGCGCATTTCCTTGTCGCCGAGCGCGGCGAGCAAGGCGTTGTCGGCGTGATGCCGCTGACCGAACTGCATTCGCCGCTGTTCGGTCGCGTACTGGCATCGGCCGGTTTCGGCGTGGGCGGGGGCATATTGACCGACAAGCCCGAGGTCGCGCGGCAACTCGCGGATGCCTGTTGGAAGCTGGCGGTGCAGTTGAGCTGCCCGAGCGCCGAGGTCCGAGGGGGACCGCAACCCGGTCCGGAATGGACCGTGGACGACAGCCACTATCTGGGCTTCGCGCGCGATCTTGCCGCGGATGACGAGGCCGAACTGCTTCAGATCCCACGCAAGCAGCGCGCCGAGGTGCGCAAGTCGCTGGGCTATGATCTGGAGATTTCGACGGGGCAGGCGCCGGCCGATGTCGCCGCGCACTATGCCGTCTATGCCGAATCCGTCCGCAATCTCGGCACACCGGTGTTTCCGCGCCGCCTGTTCACGGAAATGTTGCATGAGTTTGGCAGTGCTGCCGACGTCCTGATCGTGCGGGACGGGGGGAAAGCGGTGGCTGGGGTGCTGAGCCTTTACTGGCGCGGGACGGTCTATCCCTATTGGGGTGGCGGAACGGCGGAGGCGCGGCGGTTGCGCGCCAATGACCGCATGTATTTCGAGCTGATGCGCCACGCCCGGGAACGGGGCTGCACCCGTTTCGACTTCGGCCGTTCCAAGGTCGGCACCGGCGCGGCGGCGTTCAAGAAGAACTGGGGCTTCGAACCGGAGCCGTTGGTCTATTACGACCGTGTCGCCGATGGCGCGGCGATCCGCGACGCCAATCCGCTCAATCCCAAATACCGGCTTCAGGTGGCGGTGTGGAGCAAGCTTCCGCTCGCCATCGCCAACCGGGTCGGGCCGTGGATCTCCCGAGGCCTTGGCTGATGGGCGACATATTGTTCCTGGCGCATCGCGTACCGTTCCCGCCTGACCGGGGCGACAAGATCCGCGCGTTCAACGTGTTGCGCTATCTTTCGCGCCACAAGCGCGTGCACCTGATCGCCTTTGCCGACGACCCGGCCGACCTCAAGCATCGCGGTGGACTGGCCAAGGTCACCGCGAGCCGGGAGATCATCTGGCGTGGCAAGGGGCAGGCAGCGGCAGGCATGCAGGCTCTGCTGCGGCGGCGGCCCTTTTCGCTGACGGCGTTCGACAATCCCGAATTGCGTAATGCGGTGACGGCGGCGCTGGCCAAGCGTTCGATCGATACGATCTACGTCTTCTCAAGCCAGATGGCGCAATATCTGCCCGTCAAACCCCGCCAGCGCGTGGTGATGGACTTTGTCGACATGGATTCGGCCAAGTTCGCGACCTATGGCAAGACGACGCGTGGTTTCACGGGCTGGATGATGCGGCGCGAGGCGCGGATGCTGGCCCAGTATGAAAAGACCGTGGCGGCCAGAGCCGATGCCAGCCTGTTCGTGAGCGAGGCCGAGGCAGAGCTGTTCCGCGAGCGGACGCGGGCCGAGCGTGTCCATGCGGTCGAGAACGGTATCGACACGGTGAAGTTCGACCCCGCCGCGCAGTTCGCGCGGATCGAGGCGGTCGCCCCGTTGATCGTCTTCACCGGCCAGATGGACTATCGCCCCAATATCGAGGGCGTCGCCTGGTTCGCCGAGGCGGTGTTTCCGCATATCCGCCTGCATCATCCCGAGGCGCAGTTCGCGATTGTCGGGCGTAAGCCCGACGCGGTGGTGCAGGCGCTGGCGAAGATCGACGGCGTGACCGTGACCGGGGAGGTGCCCGATGTGCGCCCGTGGCTGGCGGCGGCATCGGTCGTGGTCGCGCCGCTCAAGCTCGCGCGCGGGGTGCAGAACAAGGTGCTGGAGGCGATGGCGATGGCGCGGCCGGTGGTCGCATCCACCGCCGCGGCGACCGGAATCGATCATGGCGGCACCATTGCGCTGGGCGAGGGCGTCGGCGGGATGGCCGATGCGGTCAACGCGTTGCTAGAGGATTCCGCGCGGGGCGTGGAACTGGGGCAGGCGGCGCGGCAGCGGGTGATCGAACTTTACGGCTGGGACGCCAAGCTCGCCGCGCTCGATGACATCATGGATTTCAAGGGGCGCCGCGATCCGCAGCCGCGCCGGAAGGCGGCGGCATGACGAGCGTGGTAGCGAACGGCATCGAAACACCTGCGAGCGGATTCGACATCGTGTGGAAGCGCAACGTGGCGCTGCTGGCCGGTGTGTGGGCGGTGCTGTTGCTGCTGTTCCATCGCGACGTCGCCGATCTCGCGACGATCTACTGGACCAACACCACCTTCGGCCATTGCCTGTTCGTCGCGCCAGTGGTGGCGTGGCTGGTATGGCAGCGCCGTGCGAACTTGCCTGCGGTGCGTGCCGAGGCATGGTGGCCGGGGCTGTTGGCGGTCGGCGGAGGCGGGTTCGCCTGGCTGATCGGCGACGCTGCGGGCGTGGCCTTGTTCCGCCATCTTGGCCTCGTCGTGATGCTGCAGGGTGCAGTGCTCGCCTTACTCGGCCCCAATGCCGTTCGCGCATTGCTCTTCCCGGTCGCCTACATGATCTTCCTCGTCCCCTTCGGCGACACGCTGGAGAAGCCGCTGCAGGATCTGACGGTGGCGATCATGGTGCCGCTGCTCGACCTGTTCGGGGTGCCGGCGCATGTCGATGGGGTGTTGATCACCACGCCCAACGGCTGGTTCGAAGTGGCCGAGGCATGTTCTGGGTCGAAGTTCGTGATCGCGATGATCGCCTATGGCGCGCTGGTCGCGAACGTCTGTTACGTCAGCTGGACACGGCGGGTGGCATTCATGGCGGTGGCGCTGATCGTGCCGATCCTCGCCAATGGCGTGCGCGCGTTCGGCACGGTCTATGCGGCCTATCTGACCTCGGTCGAGGCGGCGACGGGCTATGACCATATCGTCTATGGCTGGTTCTTCTTCGGCGCGGTGATGGCCGGCGTGCTCGCGATCGGCTGGAAATGGTTCGACCGCGATCCCGATGCGCCGTGGTTCGATGCATCGACGCTGCAGCGGCGCTGGTGGGGCACCGCGCAGATGCCGGCACTGGTCGCACTGACCGGCCTGTTTCTCGTGAGCCTGTTCATGGCGTGGGGCGGGGCGATCGCGTCGCGTGCCGACACGCTGCCGGCCAAGGTCGCAATGCCTCAGGTGGCGGGCTGGACTCAGGTGCCGCTGAGCAAGCGCGCCGAGTGGAAGCCCAATTTCCCGGGCGCGGATCATTTCCTGATGGGCCGCTATTCGGACGGGATCGGCGCGGAGGTCGATCTGGTGCTTGCTGTCTATGGCAGCCAGCGCGAGGGCAAGGAACTGGTCGGCTTCGGACAGGGCGCGATCCGCGAGAACGACAAATGGGTGCGGATCGAGGATCTGCCCGAGCTGGAAGGCGGCAAGGCGATGCGCATGACCGCGCCCGGACCGGTCGAGCGCGAGGTCGTCACCTGGTACCGCGTCGGCGACGTGCTGACGCCGAGCGACTCGCGCGTGAAGGCGGAGACGCTCAAGGCCAAGCTGTTGGGCGGCAAGCAGCGGGCGGTGGCGGTGATGGTCTCGGCCGAGAAGGGCGAACTGCCCACGCGGGCGGCGATCAAGCGGTTCCTGGGCGCGATCGGCCCGGTCGAGCAGGTCGCCGACCGCGCGGCGGGAGCGAATTGAGCACGGCCTACCGCTGGCTATGCTTGCACCTTGACGCCAACCCCGCAAAAGCGGGAGCAGGCGCAGGACATGGGGCGGGAACGATCGACTGATGTGCGGGATTGCGGGGCTTTACTATCCGGGCGTGCCGAAGCCGGTTGAGCCGATGCGCGTCAAGGCGATGGCCGACGCGCTGGCGCATCGCGGGCCGGACGGGTCGGGCGTATGGACCGCGCCGGGCGTGGGGCTGGGGCATCGCCGCCTGTCGATCATCGATCTTGCCGGTGGCGCGCAGCCGATGGCGACGCCGGAGGGCGACGCGATCGTCAGCTATAATGGCGAGATCTACAATTTCCTGGAGGTGCGGGCCGAACTGGAGGCCCAGGGCGCACGGTTCACCAGCAATAGCGATACCGAGGTGCTGCTGCATGGCTGGCGCGCCTGGGGACCGGCGATGCTGGGCAAGCTCAACGGCATGTTCGCGATCGCGCTGTACGACGCGCGACAGCAGTCGCTGTTGCTGGCGCGCGACCGGCTCGGGGTGAAACCGCTCCATTATGCTGAGCTGTCCGACGGTGCCGTCGCCTTTGCGTCGGAGATCAAGGGGTTGCTGGCGCATCCTCTGTTCCGGCGACAACCCGATTTCAGTGCGGTCGAGGACTTTCTGGGCCTCGGTTATGTGCCCGACGACGCATCGGTGCTGGCGGGGGTGAAGAAGCTGCCGGCGGGGCATTATCTGCTGCTCGAACGCGGAAAGCCGGTGCCGGCATCGACCGAGTGGTGGGATGTCGACTTCTCGAAGCGGACCAAGGGATCGGTCCGCGATCTCGAGGCCGAACTGGTCGAGCATATGCGTGCGGCGGTGCGCTCGCGGATGATCGCCGATGTGCCGCTGGGCGCGTTCCTGTCGGGCGGGGTGGATTCGAGCGCGGTCGTCGCGCTGATGGCCGAGGCGAGCCGCAACGCGGTGAAGACCTGCACCATCGGCTTCGACGAGGCCGGCCATGACGAGCGCGTCTATGCCCGAGAGGTGGCCGAGCGCTTCCGGACCGAACATCGGGTAAGGACGGTCGCCGCGGACGATTTCCAGCTCATCGACACGCTCGTCCATCATTTCGACGAGCCGTTCGCCGATGCCTCGGCGCTGGCGACCTATCGCGTGTGCGAGCTGGCGCGCGAGACCGTGACGGTGGCGCTGTCGGGCGATGGGGCGGACGAGGCGCTGGCGGGGTATCGCCGCTACAAATTCCACGCCGCCGAGGAGCGGGTGCGCGGACTGCTTCCCGCGGCGGTGCGGCAAGGCGTGTTCGGAACGCTCGGCAACCTCTACCCCAAAGCCGACTGGGCGCCGCGGCCGCTGCGCGCGAAGACGACGCTGCTGGCGCTCGCCGAGGATAGCGGCGCGGCCTATGCCAAGGCGGTGGGGGTGACAACGCCGGCAGCGCGCTTCGGCCTTTACACCGATGCCGCACGCGCGCAGCTGGGTGGGCATCGCGCCGAGAACCGCTATGTCGAGACGATGCGCAATGCGCCGGCGCGCGACGGGCTGGATCGCGCGCAATATGCCGATTTCAAGCACTGGCTGCCCGGCGATATCCTGACCAAGATGGACCGCACCAGCATGGCGGTGAGCCTGGAGGCGCGCGAGCCGCTGCTCGACTATCGCTTCGTCGAGTTCGCCGCGACCTTGCCCGCGTCGATGCGGATTCGCGGCGGGCAGGGCAAATGGCTGATGAAGAAGGCGCTCGAGCCCTATCTGCCCAAAGACATCCTCTATCGCCCGAAAATGGGGTTCGTGACCCCGGTCTCGGCATGGTTCCGCAAGGCGCTGGCAGACGAGGCGGCGGCGCTGGCCCGCTCACGCGTGCTGGCGGGAAGCGGCTGGTTCGAACCCAAGGCGATCGCGCGCCTTGCCGATGAGCACCGCAGCGGCCGCGCCGAGCACGGGCGGACGCTGTGGCAGCTGATGATGCTCGAACGCAGCCTCGCCCGGCTGTTCGCCTAGTGTAGGCTCACGCCCCAGAACGCCATCGCGGCGTGGACGGTGAGCATGACCAGCGGGATCGTCGCCAGTGTGAACAGCGCGAAGCGGACGATGATGCGGTTGACCGTCGCCTGCACCAGGCTGTGGACGATGCGCAGGATGACATAGGCCCAGGCGATCTGAGCGTTGAGGCCGCCGCCCTGACCCATCAGTGCGAGCGCCAGCGAGATCGCGTAGAAGATTGTCGGCTGTTCCATCAGGTGATTGTAGTTGTCGGCGGGCCATTGGCTTTTCGCCGGGATAATCTGCTTGAGATCCTTGCCGGTGCCGCCGGAAAGCTTGCTGATGTCGATCTTCATGGCGCGCATCGCGGGGATGCGGCGCGCGTAGAGCCATATCCACATGACGAGCGTCCAGCCGACCAGCGCGATCACCGGTCCCAGAATCTGTGCGTGCATCGATTGTCCTCCCCCGAAGTCAGTCGGGTGAAGCTGCACCAGCGCGCGCCGCTTGGAAAGATTTCATTTCAAAACGGATAGAGCATGGAAACTGACGGCGGATGCACGATATAGGGCGCCTGTCCGCTGGCAGGGGGTCCGAGAATGAAGCGTGCATCCATCGTCATCGCCTCCGCGGCGATTATCGTCACGATCGCGATGGGCGTGCGCCAGGCGTTCGGCCTGTTCCTGCCCGACATGAGCGTCAGCCTGGGCATCGGCCGATCGAGCTTCGGTCTCGCGCTTGCGCTTCAGAATTTGCTGTTCGGACTGGTGCAGCCGTTCGTCGGTGCACTGGGCGACAAGCACGGTGCGGGCCGCGTCGTGGCGGTGGGCACGCTGGTCTATGTCGTCGGTCTGATCGGCGCGTCCTTCGCGACAAGTGCGATCGGGCTACACCTCTCGTTCGGCGTGCTGGTGGGTATGGCGCTGTCCGCGACCACGTTCGTCGTGGTGCTGGGCGCGGTGGGACGCGCAGTTCCGGCCGAGAAGCGCAGCATGGCGTTCGGCATCGTCACCGCGGGCGGATCGCTCGGCCAGTTCCTGCTGGTTCCGGCCGGGCAATTGATGATCGGCGAGCTGGGCTGGCGGATGGCGCTGGTGGCCATGGCGGGCATTGTCGCAGTAATGTTCGTGCTGGCGATCGGCGTCGCGGGCAAACCGGCGACGGCGCAGACGACCGGCGATGTCCCGACCCAGTCGCTCAAGGAAGCGCTGCACGAAGCGGTAGCGCATCGTGGCTTCTGGCTGCTCAATGCCGGCTTCTTTGTCTGCGGCTTCCACATCGCGTTCATCGCGACGCACTTCCCCGCCTATCTCACCGACAAGGGGCTGGGCCTGTCGATCGGTGCCAACGCGCTGGCGCTGGTGGGGCTGTTCAACATCTTCGGGTCGTATCTGTTCGGGATGTGGGGCGACAAGCGCAGCAAGAAATACCTGCTGAGCGGCCTTTATGCCGCGCGCAGCGTGGTGATGATCGCATTCTTGGCAATGCCGCTGACGCCCTTTACCGCGCTGGCCTTTGCCGCGGCGATGGGCTTTCTGTGGCTTGGCACCGTCCCGCTGACCAGCGGACTGATCGGGCAGATCTTCGGCATCCGCTATCTCTCGACGCTCTACGGCATCGTGTTCCTGAGCCATCAGGTCGGCAGCTTCTTCGGTGCGTGGAGCGCCGGGCTGATGTTCGACCTGACCGGCAGCTATGACAGCATCTGGGTGGCGTCGGTGGTGCTCGGTTTCATGGCCGCAATCGTCCATGCGCCGATCCCCGACCGGCCGGTGCCGCGGCTTCGGGAAGCCGCGGCGTGAAGGCGTTGGGCCTGATCGCGCTCGCCGCGGTGCTGGCCGGAGGTTGGTGGCTGTGGCAGGTCGTAGGGCCGGAGGTGCTGCTGGGTGCGATGATCCAGTGGTGCGGCTGACCTAGGCCGGGCTGACCGCGACTTCGCCCGCCTCACGCTCGCCGGCAAGGACGCGCTGTCCTAACGCGGTGACCAGCAGCGCGAGCGCGGCGGCGGCGGCCGAGACCCAGAAGCCGTTCTGTGCACCAAAGCTGTCGACCACCCAGCCCGCGACGAAGGCGCCCAGCGCCATGCCCATGCCGATGCCGGTCATCACCCAGGTGATCCCCTCGGTCAGCACTTCGGGGGGGACGCGACGCTCGACCAGTCCGAAGGCGGTGATGAAGGTGGGCGAGACCGCCACGCCGCTGAGGAAGATCGCTGCAGCGAGCGCTGGCACGCTGCCGACCAGCAGCAGGGGCAGGGTGGTGAGCAGCAGGACGGCGAGCACGACCAGCAACTGGCGATGCAGCGGGAAGCGCAGGTTGAGCGCGCCGAGAATGAGGCCGACCACGAACGATCCGATCGCATAGACACCGATCACGAGGCTGGCGGCGCCCGGCTGACCGAAATCGCGGGTGAGCGCGACGGTGGTCACTTCGGCGGTGGCGAAGATCGCGCCGACGAAGACCAGCGTGAGCGTGACGAGCTGGACCGGCCGCAACAGGATCGCCGGGCGATGGACGCTTCCGTCGCTCATGCGGACCTTAGGCTCGGTGCCACGCTGCAGTACGAAGGCGGTCATTCCGGCAGCGAGCAGGATCGTCGAGACGAATACGCCCGCTTCGGGGAACAGCGCGACGCTGAGGCCCACCGAGAGCGAAGCGCCGGCGATATAGACCAGCTCGTCCGCGACCGATTCAAAGGCGAAGGCCGTGTTAAGCTCGGGCTTGTCACGGAAGATCTCGGTCCAGCGCGCGCGGACCATCGCCGGCATGCTCGGCATCGCAGCGGCGGCGAGGGCGGAGGCGAACAGCGTCCATACCGGCCAGTCCAGGCGGATGGCGAGCATCAGTAGCGTGAAGGCGATGACTGCGACCGCGGTGGCCGGGATCAGCAGCCGGCTTTGACCGTATCGGTCGACAAGACGCGAGATCTGGGGCGCGGCGACGGCGTTGGTGAGCGTGAAGGTTGCGGCGATTGCGCCCGCGAGCCAATAGCCGCTGCCCGATTGCGCCATCATCGTGACGATCCCGATCGGCGCCATGGCGATGGGCAGGCGGGCGATGAAGCCCGCGGCCGCGAAGCCCTTGGTTCCGGGTGCCCGGAAAATCTCGCTATAGGCTGAAAACATGGCGCTTACTTTCGTCACTGGAAATGCAAGCCGCGACGGCTTACATACGTCTCGTATGTGAGTGAAGTGGTGACATACGTTGCGTATGTCAATGCGGCGCTCTCGAAAAAGGTCGAGGACGAAGATGTCGCGCAGATCGCGCCCGGAAATGATTGCGGAAACCCGCGCCAAGCTGATCGCGGCGGCACGCGAGGCTTTTGCCGAACATGGCTATGCCGAAGCGTCGATGGACGACCTGACTGCGGCGGTCGGGCTGACGCGTGGCGCTCTCTACCATCATTTCGGGGGCAAGCAGGGGTTGCTCCAGGCCGTGATCGCCGAGATCGACGCCGAGATGGCGGAACGGCTGGCGGATGTCACCGCGGCGGCGCCCAGCCGTTGGGAAGGACTGGTGGCGGAGAATATCGGCTATATCGAGCTGGCGCTTGAGCCGGATGTCCAGCGCATCATGCTGCGCGACGGACCCGCGGTGCTGGGCGATCCCGCCAACTGGCCGGGTGCGCTCGCCTGTATCGCGTCGATCCGCGGCAGTGTCGAACGGCTTCAGGCCGATGGGGTGGTGCGCCCCGGGATCGATGCAGAGGCGGCTGCACGGATGATCTCCGGCGCATCGACCGACGCGGCGATGTGGATCGCCAATTCGCCCGACCCTGCTGAAACCTCACGCCGAGCGATCCCGGCATTCAAGGCGATGCTCGAAGGGCTGCTGGCAAAAGCCTGATCGCGCAAATGGTGGTGGCCGCGCCGGCCCCGTGGCAGAAGCCCGCCATTCGACTCGACAGAATGGATTGACGATGAAGACCCTGTTCGCGGCGTTTGCCGCTCTGCTCGCAACCGTGGCGACGCCTGCGCTGGCCAAACAGCAGTCCGCGGACGTGGCGATCCGCAATGTCACCGTGATCGATGTCGAACATGCCAAGCCGGTCGCGGGGCAGACGGTGGTGCTTCGAGGGAAGGATATCGTCGCGGTCGGGCCGGACGCGCAGATTGCGCGGCAATGGCGCGCCGTGCGGGCGATCGACGGCACGCGCCGCTTCCTCATCCCTGCGCTGTGGGACATGCATGTGCATTTCGGCGGTGGGCCGGAGCTGATCGAGGAGAACAAGGCGCTGCTGCCGCTTTATGTGGCGCACGGCATCACCACGATCCGCGACGCGTCGGGCGATCTGCCCGAGCAGGTGCTGGCGTGGCGTGGCGAGATCGCTGCGGGCAAGTTGTTCGGGCCACATCTGCTGACTTCGGGCGCCAAGATCGAGGGGCTGGCTCCGGTGTGGAAGGGTACAATCGAAGTCGGCAGCGAAGCCGATGTCGATCGCGCGCTCGACCGGTTGCAGCAGCGTGACCGCGTCGATTTCGTCAAGATCACCGATAGCACGCTCAAGCCCGAGCTGTTCCTTTATGCGCTGCGCCAGGCCAAGGCGCGGGGGATGCGGACGTCGGGTCATATCCCGATGGCGCTGACCGTCGGGCAGGCGGTCGATGCCGGGATCAGCTCGATCGAGCATCTCGACTATGCCTTCAAGGCGGGGGTGAAGGATGAAGGGCGGATCGCTGCGGACTTTGCCGCCGGGCGGATCGACCGCGCCGAGGCCAACCGGCAGCTGGCGGCGGGGTTCGATCCCGCGACCGCGATGGCGGCTTACAGGAACTTCGCCGCCAAGGGTGTGTTCGTGACGCCGACGCTGAACGGCAGCCGGATCATCGCCTGGCTCGACCAGGACGATCACAAGAACGACCCCTATCTCGCCTATATCGGGCCGAAGCTGCGCAAGACCTATGACTGGCGGGTCCAGCGTGCGGCGCAGGCCGATGCCGCAGCGATTGCGGCGCGCCACGCGCATATCGATCGGATGGGCGCGATCCTGCCGCTGCTCCAGCAGGCGGGCGTGACGATCATTGCGGGGACCGATGCGGGCTTCCTCAACTCGTTCAACTACCCCGGGATCGGGCTGCACGACGAGCTGTCCGTGTTCGTGAAATACGGGCTGACCCCCGCACAGGCGCTGGCGGCGGCGACGCGCGCCGGGCCGGCATGGTTCGGTAAGCTGGACCGCTATGGCGCGATCCGGCCGGGAATGGCGGCGGATCTGGTGCTGCTGGACCGTAACCCGTTGCAGGACATCGCGGCGACGCGCGCGATCCGGACGGTCGTGATGAACGGCAAGGTCCATGACCGGGCCGCGCTGGACGCGATGCTGGCCGAGGCGCGGGGCAAGGTCGCGGCATGGAACGCGGCGGAGGCGAAGTGACTAGCGCTCGGTGAGGCGCGGCATCAGCTCGACGAAGTTGCAGGGCTTGTGACGGCTGTCGAGCTGGTGGGCGAGGATGCCGTCCCAGCCGTCGCGCACTGCACCGGTCGAGCCTGGCAGCGCGAAGATATAGGTGCCGCGTGCGACGCAGGCGGTGGCGCGCGACTGGATCGTCGAGGTGCCGATCTTGGCGTAGCTGAGGAAGCGGAACAGCTCGCCGAAGCCGGGGATCATCTTGTCGGCGACGCGCTCGAGCGCCTCCGGCGTGACGTCGCGTCCGGTGACGCCTGTACCCCCGGTCGTGATTACGCAATCGATCGACTCGTCGTCGATCCAGGCGTGGAGCTTGCCGACGATCAGATCCGGGTCGTCGGAGACAATCGCGCGGTCGGCGAGTTCGTGGCCGGCGGCCGTGAGCAGACCGGCGAGCGTGTCGCCCGATTTGTCATTCTCGTGCGTGCGCGTGTCGGAGACGGTAAGTACCGCGATCCGCACCGGGCGGAACGCGGCTTCGGGGTCAATTGGCACTGGTGGTGCTCGTCACGCTCGCGACCGTTGCCTGCATCCGCACGGCGCCGCCGCCGTTGCGGCCCGGCACCTTGGGCCAAAGCCCCTGCGCGATCGCCGAGCGGCTCGCGCTGTCGCGGCCGTCATTCTTCTCGTACATCCAGTAGTTGCGCAGCACGGTCATCACATAGCCGCGCGTCTCCCAGTACGGGATGCTCTCGATATACAGCAACGGATCGCCGTTATCGCGGATCTGGTAGTTCCAGTTGGTCACCGGGGTCGGTCCGGCGTTGTATGCGGCGATGACCTTGGGCAGCAGACCGCCGGTGAAGCTCTGGTCGCGCAGCTGCTCGATATAGGACTGACCGACTTCCATGTTGGTCGAAGGGCGCGACAGGTCGTTGCGGCCGATGGTGACGCCGCGGCGGCGGCCGACATCCATCGCGGCCCCGCTCTTGATCTGCATCAGACCATAGGCGCCCGCGGGGCTTTCGACCGTGCGGTTGAAGCGCGATTCCTGAAGCGTGTGGGCGAACACCAGCGACTTGTCGATCCGCCACCCGCCGTCGGGCGTCCAGTCGGGGGCGGGATAACGGGCTTCCTCAAGCGGGCTCGCACCGGGCGGGCAATTATGGGTCAGCCATAACTGGGTCGCCGGGAGCGCGAGGCGGGCGGCGAGGCGCGTGAGCGCGCTATGCTCGCGCGCGTCGCCGATCCGGGCCTGATAGCGGATCACGTCGGACGCGAGGTTGTCCTCGCCGATTTCGACCAGCGCCGCGGCGACGCGGACATTGGGACGGCGTTCGATCGCCTTCCAGTCGCTCGAAACGAGCTTCTCGGCGCGGACGGGGGCATCCTTCATCCCGAGCGCCTGTCGCGCGAGCAGGCCGTAGAAGGTTTCGCCGTGCTGCGCGGCGTTGCGCAGCCGTGCGCTGACCAGATCGGGGCGGCCGCACATCATGTCTGCGCGGGAGGCCCAATAGAGGCCCGCGGTGCGCTTCTCGATATCGACGGCGCGCTGGGCGACCGAAGTAAAGGCGGCCTGCGCCGTGGCACAGTCCTTTTGCCGCCACGCGGCGAGCCCCTGGACCCAGTCGGCGAGGGGGGCGAATTCGCCACTGCCGGCCTGCGCCTTTGCAGCGACGCGGCGGGCGTCGGTATCGCGGCCGGTGGTGTAGTACATCCACGCAACGCGCTGGCGCCATTCGGTGAGGACTTCGGGCGAGAGTTCCGGCCCGCGGGTCTCGATCAACGTTTCGGCGCCGGAGGCGTCGTCGGCCTTGATCAGCGGCTGCATCGCGAGAACGACCTGCATCGCCGCGGTGTCCGACGCCGGGGTCGACTTATAGCGGACGCGGGCAGGGGCGGCGTTATGCCATACCATCCGCTGCGCGACGGGAAGCGCGGGAAGTTCGGTCGCGCCGCGCGTGCGGGCGAGGCGAGCGAGCTGCTCGGCCTGAGGAAGCTCGGGCGCTTCGCTGAGCAGTGCCATGATCTGGGGCAATTCGACCTTGGGCGAACCCTTGGCAATGTAGAGCTCGGCACGCGCGGTGGCGTGGAGCAGACCGGGGCGCATCGCATCGAGCCGGAGCTGAGCATCGGCCCAGCGCTGCTCACGGATCGCGGCGAAGACGGCGCGATAGGATTCCCGCTCCGACCGGTCGAGCTGGGACGGGACGCCATCGCTGTCCTCGCGCTTCTCGAAGCGTTCGGCCGTCTTCTCGTCGGCGGCGTGCGCTGCGGCGGGAAGGGGCAGCGCGATGGCGGTGGCGGCGAACAGGATACGCGAGTTCACTAGGCTTGCCCCTCAAGAAGCAACTGCAGGTCTTTCCAGGCATCGGCCTTCGCGGCGGGTCTGGTCAGCAGGAACCGCGGATGGAAGGTCGCGACCATCAGCGATTGTCCATTCTCTTGGTTAACGGGTTGTAAACGACCGCGTTGCAACCCGCCATCGGCCCCGAGAACCGCACGGCTCACCGTTTGGCCGAGCAAAAGCAGCTTTTGCGGCGCCGCAAGGGCGACGTGGTGACGGACCAGTTCGCCCAGCCGCTCCTCGGCCTCACGCGGTACCGACCCGGTGATCGGGCGCGCGGCGCAGAGGGGCGCGAAATAGACGGAATCGCGATCGAGGCCGATCGCGGCGAGCATCCGGTCGAAGAGCCGCCCGGCGGGGCCGGCGAGCAGGGACGGCGCTTCGCCCTCCGATTCGGGGAAGTCGGTGATGACCATCAGCGGCGCGGCAGGATTGCCCATCGGCGCGACGATCGGTTCGACCCAGGCCGATTCGGGCGCACCGCTGCCGAAACGCCAATCGATGAACGCCTCAAGCGTTGCAGGGAGCTGCTCTTCGGGCTCGGGTTCGGCAAGCGCCGGTTGCGGCGCGTTCGACGCTACGGCAGGCGCAGCCTCACGCGCGGTCCAGTCGCGCGGATCCTCGTCCACGAGCATGTCCACGCCCGCGTCGCGCCACCATTCAAGTGCGCTGGCGGCTTCGGCCCGCCAATCCACTGCCCCCGCAATGCCCATGGATTTCACAGAGTCATGCCTTGACGCCACCGTCAATCTACCGCCATCGGGGGAGGGACAGGACGCGCCGCAGATGCGACGACATGTGCAGGACGAGTCCCCGAGGGGAGACAGAATGTGAGCGAACGCGAGTCGATGCCATACGACGTCGTGATCGTCGGTGCCGGGCCTGCGGGCCTCTCCGCCGCGATCCGGCTGAAGCAACTTGCTGCCGAGGCCGGCGGCGAGATCAGCGTGTGCATCCTGGAAAAAGGATCGGAGGTCGGCGCGCACATCCTGTCGGGTGCGGTGATCGACCCACGCTCGCTCGACGAATTGCTGCCCGAATGGCGCGAGCAGGGCTGTCCGCTGGCGCAGGTGCCGGTCAACGACAACCAGCACTGGCTGCTCAGCAAGTCGGGCAAGTGGGACGTTCCCCACTTCATCGTACCCAAGTTCATGCACAATGAGGGCACTTATACCGGCAGCCTCGGCAATTTGTGCCGCTGGCTGGCGGAACAGGCCGAAGGGTTGGGGGTCGAGATCTTCCCGGGCTTCGCCGCGGCCGAGATCCTCTACAACGAGGACGGATCGGTGAAGGGCGTCGCCACCGGCGACATGGGCGTGGCGCGCGACGGCACCCATAAGCCGGACTATCAGCCCGGCCTCGAACTGCACGCCCGCTATACCTTCTTCGGCGAGGGCGTGCGCGGGCATCTGTCCAAGCAGATCCAGCGCCAGTTCGACCTCAATGAGGGCGTCGAGCCGCAGATCTACGGCATCGGCATCAAGGAGCTGTGGGATATCGACCCTGCGCTGCACGAACCGGGCCGGGTGATCCACACCCAGGGCTGGCCGCTCAATGAGACGCGCGGATCGAATGGCGGCGGGTTCCTGTACCACCAGGCCAACGGGCAGGTGGCGCTGGGGTTCGTGACCTGGCTCAACTACACCAACCCGTATCTGTCGCCCTTCCACGAGATGCAGCGCTGGAAGACGCATCCGGCGATCGCGGCAATCCTGAAGGGCGGCAAGCGCGTCTCGTATGGCGCGCGTGCGATCAGCGATGGCGGGTTGCAATCGATCCCGAGGCTGACCTTCCCCGGCGGCGTACTGATCGGTGACAGCGCGGGCTTCCTGAACGTGCCGCGGATCAAGGGCACGCACACCGCGATGAAGAGCGGTATGCTCGCCGCCGAGGCTGCGTTCGCGGCAGTGCAGGCGGATCGCACGGGCGACGAGCTGACGGCATACACCGAGGGCTTCGAAGCGAGCTGGATGCACAAGGAATTGAGCATCGTCCGCAACGTGGTGCCGCTGGTGAAGAAGTTCGGCGACATGGTCGGATCGGGCCTCGCCAATGTCACCATGTTCCTCGAGAGCTGGGGCATCAAGATGCCCTTCACCATGGGCCACAAGCCCGATCATGAGAGCCTGTGGCGAAAGGATCTGGTTCAGCCGATCGACTATCCCAAGCCCGACGGCGTTCTGAGCTTCGACCGCCTCTCCTCGGTGTTCCTCTCGAACACCAATCACGAGGAGGATCAGCCGATCCACCTGACGCTCAAGGATCCCGATATCCCGGTCGACTACGATCTGCCGATGTACGACGAACCGGCGCAGCGTTATTGCCCGGCGGGCGTTTACGAGATCGTGGGCGAGGCCGAAGGGATGCCGAAATTCGTGATCAACGCGCAGAACTGCGTCCACTGCAAGACGTGCGACATCAAAGATCCCACCCAGAACATCAATTGGGTGGTGCCGGAGGGTGGCGGAGGACCGAATTATCCCAACATGTAAGCGCCTGATCCTGTCGCTCGCCCTGAGCGGGCTGGTGTTGCCGACTGCCGCGCTGGCCGATGCGCGCGCCTATGTCCGCGCAAGGGCTGCGGCCGAGGAGGGCGCAGTAGACGTGGCGGCGGCGGGCTATGCCGCGGCGATGGCGGCGGCGCCGGACGACGCGGTGATCGCGATCCGCGCTTATCGCAACGCGCTGGCGGCAGGGGATATGGTGTTGGCGAGCCGCGCTGCCGGCGTACTCAAGCGATCCGATGTGGCCCCGGCCGATGTGTCGATCCTCGATTTCGCGGTCGCGTTGCAGCGGCGGGACGCGGCCGGCGCGGAGGACTCGCTGGGGAAGGTCGGCGCCGGACCGCTCGATTTTCTTGCCCCCGTGCTGCGCGCCTGGCTCGCCTTCGACCGCGGCGCGGATCCGATGCCGCTGCTCGACAAGGCGAACGAGAGCGGGCTGAGCCGCCGCTATATCGCGGAGCATCGCGCGCTGCTGCTGATCGCGACGAACCGGACCGAGGATGGCGTTGCGGCATTGCAGGCGGCGGTGGGGGCGGACCCGGGCAGCCTCGACCTGCGCTGGAACGCGGCGACATTGCTTGCGGCGAAGGGCAGGCGGGACATCGCCCTCTCGCTGCTCGCCGGCGACGATCCGGCGCTGTCGGGCCTGCGTAGCCGGTTGAAGAAGGGGCCGAAGCCGGGAGCGGGATTCGGAGCGAGCCGCGCGTTCACCCGGCTGGCCGCCGATCTTGCCGGGCAGGAAACACAGGCGCTGTCGATCGTGCTGACGCGATCGGCGCTGTTGCTCGACCCCGCCGACGATCGCGCGCGATTGCTGCTCGCCGATGCGCTGGGCGGAGAGCGGGCCTATGATCGCGCACTCGGCGCACTCGACGCCGTGCGCAAGGACAGCGCCTTCTATCCCGCTGCGCTGAGCGAACGCGTGGGCCTGCGCAACAAGCGGGGCGATGTCGCCGGCGCGCTGACCTTGGCCGCCTCGCTGGCGAATGCGCCGGGCGCGAGCATCGCCGACCGGCAGCGTTATGCCGATCTGCTGGTCGAACAGGGACATGAGAGCGAGGCGGCAGATGTCTTTGCCGCGGCGCTCGCCCAGGCAGGTGAGAAGGCGAGTTGGGTCAACTATCTCCAGCTGGGCGGCGCACTGGAGCGGGCGGGGAAATGGGACGCAGCCCTGCCGCATTTGCGCAAGGCCGTGGAACTCGCGCCTGAGCAGCCGGTTGCGCTCAACTATCTGGGCTATGCACAGATCGAGCGCGGCGAGAATCTCGCCGAAGCGGCCGCCTTGCTCGAACGCGCGAGCAAGCTGCGGCCCGACGATGCGGCGATCACCGACTCGCTCGGTTGGGCCTATTTCCGCCAGGGCGATCTCGCAAAGGCGCTGCCGCTGCTGGAAAAGGCCGCGCAGGGAGAGCCCGGCAGCGCGACGATCAATGAACATCTCGGCGATGCCTATTGGCGGATCGGTCGCCGGTTCGAGGCCCGCTACGCCTGGAGCGCCGCCGCGCTCTATGCCGAGGGTGAGCAGAAGACGCGGCTGTCGACCAAGCTGGCCGACGGACTGAACCAGCGGGCAGCGGCAAACTGACTTTAACCGAATCCGCGCCGGCCAAGATCAACCTCGCCCTGCACGTGCGGCGGCGGCGCGACGATGGCTATCACGAGCTGGAGACGCTGTTCGCCTTTGTTGCGGACGGCGACACGGTGACGCTGGGCGAAGGCGAGGGATTTGCGGTGGATGGGCCGTTCGCCGGTGCGTTGGCGGGGGAGGGCGACAACCTCGTTACGCGGGCCGCGGCGAAGTTCGCGCAGGTGTTCGGGACCGAACCGAAGGGCCGCATCACACTGACCAAGAGGTTGCCGGTGGCATCCGGGCTGGGTGGCGGATCGGCCGACGCAGCGGCGACATTGCGGTTGCTCGCGCGGCGAGAGGGTATCGCACTCGACGACCCGGGCCTGTTCGACTGCGCCGATGCGCTGGGATCGGACGTCCCCGCCTGTCTTTACAGCCGGACGGCGATCGGGCGCGGGCGCGGGGAACGGCTGGAGACGATCGCCGGCGCAGCCGGCATGCCGGTTCTACTGGTCAATCCGGGCGTCGCGGTCTCGACCGCGCAAGTGTTCGGCGGTTGGGACAGGATCGATCGCGGTCCGCTGGATGAAGGCGATCCGATCGCGGTGGCGCGGGTAGGGCGCAACGATCTTGAGCCGCCCGCGCTGGCGGTGGCACCGGCGATCGGGGAGGTGCTGGACCTGCTCGTCGAACAAGCGGGTATTGTCCTCGCGCGGATGTCGGGATCGGGCGCGACTTGCTTTGCGCTGTTCGACGGGCCGGCCGCGCGCGACGCTGCTGCGGACGCGGTTGGCGCGGCACATCCCGGCTGGTGGTGTCTCAAAACGGTGCTGTTGTGACAGTCGATTGTGCCGAAATGGGACGTTGCGGCGTCATGGAGCTCTTCCCCTTCTGGGGAAATGAAACTGGCCCCGGTCTTGCTTTGTGTCTGTTGCGGGCCAGGCGCCGGGAGCGAAACGTCCGTGGATGGCCCCCGCTCGCTTTGGCGAGCGGGCGCTATCCTCGCCCCTCAAGGCAAGTACGAGGCCGGCGATGATCGGCTGGCAGCTCCACGATCATATCGCAATCCTGACGCTCGACCGTGGCGGCGCGCGCAACGCGATTCCGATTGCGGGATGGGAAGCGCTTGCCGATGCGGCGTTCGCGATCGCCGCGACGGATGCGCGCGCTGTGATATTGCGGTCGGCGATGCCGGGCGTGTTCTCCGCTGGCGCCGATCTCTCCGAATTCCAGGAACTGCTCGTAAAACCGGAACTCCGGGTGCGGTTCCGCGAGGCGATGGCGGCCGGGATCGAATCCATCGCGGCTCTGCCCATGCCGGTGATCGTCGCTGTCGACGGCGGCTGCTTCGGTGCTGCGGTGGCGTTGACGCTGGCCTGCGACATTGTGCTGGCGGGCGATGAGGCGGTGTTCGCCACCACACCCGCCAAGCTCGGCCTGACCTATCCGGCCGGCGACGTCGCGCGGCTCAAGGCGCGGGTAGGCGAAGGGCATGCGGGGCTGATGCTGTTCACAGGTGCCCGTATCGACGTCGATGAGGCGGTGCGGATCGGTCTGGCGCATCGCCGTGCCGCGCACGCCCAGCCGACGGCGCACGAGCTTGCCATCGCCATCGCCGCCAATGTGCCTGCGGCCGTGCGCGGGCTCAAGTCCGTGCTGAACGACCCGGCGCGTGCAGATCACGCGCAGACATTCGATGAAGCCTTTGGTTCGGCGGCCTTCTCGGCCCGTCTGGGTGCGTTTCTGGAAGGGAAGAGATGAGCGTCGCACAGGTTATCGATGGCAGCGCGGATGTGCTGATCCTGTGCGACCACGCCTCGAACGCCGTTCCGCCCGACATCGATCTGGGTATCGATCCGGCGCTGCTGAACAAGCACATCGCCGTCGATATCGGCGCGGCGGCGGTGAGCGAAACGCTTGCTGTTTATCTCGATGCACCGACGATCCTTGCCACCGTGTCGCGTCTGGTCATCGACCTCAATCGTGAGCCGGACCGGCTTGGACTGATCCCGCACAGCAGTGACGGTCACGCGATCCCCGGCAATGACGATGCCGATCGCGCTGTCCGGATCGCCCGCTTTCATGCGCCTTATCACCGGCTGATTGCGCAAACGATCCGTGCAAAGCCTCCGAAGCTGATCGTGTCGGTCCACAGCTTTACCCCGCAGCTCGAACAGCATGACGGCGCCGACCGCCCGTGGGAAATCGGCATCCTCTATAACCGCGATGCGCGTGCGGCGCGGATCGGGATCGAGCTGTTCGAGGCGGCTGGGGTCGTTACCGGCGACAACCAGCCCTATTCGGGCCGCATCCTCAACGCGACGATGAACCGCCACGCCGAGGGCAACGGCATCCCCTACCTGGGCGTCGAGATCCGCAACGACCTGATTTCCGACCCCGCGGGTGTTGCGCATTGGGCGCAGCTATTGGCCGGAATAGTAAAAGACGCGCGCAACAGACTTGCGCAAACAGGGGCTCCGGCGACATAGGCGTTCGCGCCATGACCAATCGTTTCGACAAATCCCGCCTGCCGTCGCGCCACGTGTCCGTCGGTCCCGAGCGTGCTCCGCACCGCAGCTATTACTACGCCATGGGCATCACCGAAGAGGAGATTGCCCGCCCGTTCGTCGCACTCGCCAGCGCAGGCAACGATAGTGCCCCGTGCAACACCACGCTCGACGCGCAGGCCGACGCCGCGCGCAAGGGCGTGGTCGACAATGGCGGCCTGCCGCGACGTTTCAACACCATCACCGTCACCGACGGCATCGCCATGGGCCATCAGGGGATGAAGTCCAGCCTGGTCAGCCGTGAGGTAATCGCCGATTCGGTCGAGCTGTCGGTGCGCGGGCATTGCTATGACGCACTCGTCGGCTTTGCCGGGTGCGACAAGTCGCTGCCGGGGATGATGATGGCGATGCTTCGCCTCAATATCCCGTCGATCTTCGTCTATGGCGGGTCGATCCTGCCCGGCCGCTATCAGGACCGCGATGTCACCGTGGTCGACGTGTTCGAGGTGGTCGGCAAGTTCGCCGCCGGCACCTGTCCGATCAGCGAGGTCCATGCGCTGGAGAAGGTCGCATGCCCCGGTCACGGCGCATGCGGCGGCCAGTACACCGCCAACACCATGGCCTGCGTCGGCGAGGCGATCGGTCTGTCCCTGCCCAACAGCAATATGGTCCCTGCGCCCTATACCAGCCGCGAGCAGATTGCGGTGGCGGCGGGCTATCAGGTCATGGACCTGCTCGAGAAGAACATCCGCCCGCGCGACATCTGCACGCGTGAAGCGTTCATCAACGCCGCGCGCATCGTCGCGGCGACCGGAGGTTCGACCAACGGCGCGCTGCACCTTCCCGCCATGGCGAGCGAGGCGGGGATCGACTTCGATCTGTTCGACGTCGCGGAAGTCTTCAAATCAACGCCTTATGCCGCCGATCTCAAGCCCGGTGGCAAGTATGTCGCCAAGGACATGTACGAGGCCGGCGGCGTCTACATGCTGATGAAGTCGATGCTCGAAAACGGCTTGCTGCACGGCGAGTGCATGACCGTGACCGGCAGGACGCTGGGCGAGAATATCGATCAGGTGACGTGGAATCCCGATCAGAAGGTGATCTACGACGTCAAGACGCCGATCACGCCCACCGGCGGCGTGGTCGGGTTGCGCGGCACGCTGGCGCCCAACGGTGCGATCGTGAAGGTCGCGGGGATGAGCCGGCTGGTCTTCGAAGGACCGGCGCGCTGCTTCGACTGCGAGGAGGATGCCTTCGCGGCGGTCGAGAAGCGCGAGATCCGGGAGGGCGAGGTCGTCGTCATCCGCTACGAAGGACCCAAGGGCGGCCCCGGCATGCGCGAGATGCTGTCGACCACTGCCGCGCTCTATGGCCTCGGCATGGGCGAGAAGGTGGCGCTGATCACCGACGGGCGCTTTTCGGGCGCGACCCGCGGCTTCTGCATCGGCCATGTCGGGCCGGAAGCGGCCGAATGCGGCCCGATTGCGCTGGTCGAGGATGGCGACACCATCCGTATCGATGCCGAAGCGGGCACGATCGACCTTCATGTCGCCGACGAGGTGCTCGCCGAGCGCCGCGCCAAGTGGCAGCCGCGCGAGAATGCGTACCAATCCGGGGCACTCTGGCGCTATGCGCAAAATGTCGGACCGGCCTATAAGGGAGCGGTAACGCACCCGGGGGCAAAGTCCGAAAAGCATGTCTACGCGGATATCTAAGACGCTGGCGGTGAGCGCGGCCCTGCTGTCGCTCGCCGCCTGTGGCACCAAGGTCGAGACCGACGCCGAACGCGCCCAGCGCGAAAAGGTGGACCTCGCGCGCGCCGAGGCGGAGGGGCGTATCCCCTGCGCCATCGGCGGCAAGGCCGAATTCGCCACCAACTGCACGATCGAGCGCGAGCGGACGCAGGACGGGCTGATCCTGACCGTGCGCCATGCCGATGGCGGCTTCCATCGCCTGCGCGTCACCACCGATGGCCGCGGCGTGGTCGCGGCGGACGGCGCGCAGCAAGCGAAGGTGTCGGTGGTTGGCGACGGCGCGATCGAGGTGGCGATCGACAATGCGCGTTACCGGCTTCCCGCGACGGTGAAGGCTGGCGGCGGAAAGTAACTAGTTTGCCCTGCGCAAACTTTGCGCCTATCCCGACCGCGCCAGAGGGTCGGGCGGCCGCGTTGCATTTCGGTGCACCGAGGAAAGTCCGGGCTCCACGGAAACACGGTGCCGGGTAACGCCCGGCGGTCCCGGTTCGCCGGGGTCAGGGAAAGTGCCACAGAGAGCAGACCGCCCACTGGTCCTCGGACTAAGGGCAAGGGTGAAAGGGTGCGGCAAGAGCGCACCGCGCGACCGGCAACGGAAGCGGCATGGCAAACCCCACCGGGAGCAAGATCGAATAGGGACCGCGCATGGGGTGTTCCGCCCCGCGGTCCGGGTTGATTGCTTGAGCCTGCACGCAAGTGCCGGCCTAGAGGAATGGCCGCCCATCGTGTGCACCTCCGCAAGGAAAGGGCCGCGTGGACAGAACCCGGCTTACAGACCCTCTGGCACTTTCGTTGCGCGCGCGGACCGGCTAATCGCGCAGCCATGCGTATTCTTCTGACAGGTTCGTCCGGCTGGCTCGGTCGCTATCTTGCGCCGATGCTTTGTGAAGCGGGTCATCAGGTTGTCGGCCTCGATGTCGCACCGGGCGTGGATACCGATGTGATCGGCAGCGTCGCCGATGCGGCGCTGATCGAGCGGGTATTCGGTGAGCACGGGATCGAAGCTGTCATTCATGGCGGCGCGCTGCACAAGCCCGACATCGCCCGCTACTCGAAACAGACGTTCGTCGACGTCAACGTGACCGGCACGCTCAACCTGCTCGAGGCGGCGGTGCGCGCGGGGCATGACCGCTTCGTCTCCACCTCCACGACATCGCTGATGATCAGCCAGGCGATCCGCGACGAGGCCGGGGACGCGGCGGTGTGGCTGGACGAGGACAGCGGTCCGATCGAGCCGCGCAACATCTACGGCGTCACCAAATATGCCGCGGAGCAGCTTTGCCGCCTGTTCCATGCCGAGCACGGCCTGAACAATATCGTCCTGCGTACCGGCCGCTTCTTCCCCGAGGACGACGATACGCACAGCCATCCGCCGGGCGAGAACCTCAAGGCAAACGAGTTTCTCCATCGCCGGCTGACGGTCGAAGATGCTGCGCAGGCGCACATCGCCGCGCTGGAAAAGGCGCCCGAGATCGGTTTCGGCACCTATCTCGTTTCGGCGCCGCCGCCGTTCGCTCGCGCGGACGCGGCGGATCTGAAGCATGATGCCGCGACAGTAATCGCCCGCTATTTCCCCGAAGCGCCGGGCCTCTACGCCGCGCGTGGCTGGGAACTGCCCGCGCGGATCGGCCGGGTCTATGACAGTGGCCGTATCGTCCGCGAGCTCGGTTTCACCTTCGAGACCGACTTTGCGCAAATCCTCGCGGTACTGCGCGATGGCGGGCAACTGCCGTTCGCACACGACGCCGACTATATCTCGCCCAAGGAAGTCGCGTAGCCCCGGCGCGACATCGTTTCGGATACGGCGCCTATTGTGGTTTGCGCGCCGTCAACGATACTCCCGCCTCGACTCGGCCGTAGCGCGGCCGGTCCCGTTTGCGTTTCCACCGTTCCATACAGGGGGAAACTACCATGACATCGAGATGGGTTTGGCGGCACGACGGCACGCTTCAATGCGGATTCGGTGCCGAGGAAACGCTGGACGAGGCGCATGCGGCGCTCGCGGCGATCATTGGCGAGGAGAATATCCTCAACGGTGAGAAGCGAACGCTTCCCGGGCCGATCATTCAGCTTTGCGGCGCTCCTACCGGACAGGTGAACGCGTTCGAACTGACCGAACTGGGCTTTTGGTTGCTGTTCCATGGCCTTGTCGGGCCGATCGGTTTCCGGCCCTGGGCAGATGTCGAAGCCGATCGCCTGCTGGCGGGAAGCGAAGGCAGTTACGCCGCGCGTCTGCTCGCCGGAAGCGAGGGCAATTATGCGGTGAAGGCGCCGCAGGGCAAGGCGGTCGGATTTCCCGGACATGGCGGTCAGCCGGCGACGATCGAGGATCTCTACGGGCGCATCTGCCGTGTCTACAATGTCGGTGACGCCCTGACGAAAGACTATATCGAGCGTCGCGTGAACATCGGCCTGGTGGGCGGCCGGGTTGCGGAAATCTGGTTCGGGTAAGTGATTGCGACGCCTCCTTTCGTTCCCTGCGCGGCGCTTGCCGCGGGGCGGGAGGAGGCGTAGCATCCGCCGATGATCGCGTGGTTCCGCCGCCGCTATCTCGACCTGCTCTGCTCGATATATATCTATAACGAGCATCGCGGTTACACGAGCATCGACCGGGTTCTGGAGGCGGTGCGGGCGCGATCCCCGGACGATCATGCGCTGATCGCCGCGATCGAGAAGCATCGCGCGGATGAGCATAAACACTACACCATGTTCAAGCGCTGGTTCGAGTTGCGCGGCGAGATGCCGCTGCGGGTCGATCGGACCTGTGGCCATATCGACCGCTTCGTCGAGATCATGTTCCGCCAGACCATCGACGAACTCGATACCAAGGCGATCATCGCACAGGATGCGCTGTTCGAAAAACTGTGCCGGGTGATCTCGCTCACCGAACAGCGCGGCTTTCGCCAGATCGAGATTCTGCTGCGCCACCCGCTGGTGCGCCATGACCGCGCGCTGGTACGCATCTTCGAGGTGATCCACCGTGACGAGCCGAGCCATTGGGCGCCCTATGACGGCTGGCTGAAGGCGAACGGTAAGCGCGACCCCAGATGGTGGGAGCGTGCGATCGACGGGTTCATCCACTCCGAATTGCTGTTCCTCAAACTGCCTGCGCTGTTCCTGAATCCGTGGCTCAAGCGGCGGGACGACTGGGCGGATGTGGAGGAAGCCGCGTTTCGCGCCTAAGGTGGCGACGCTCTTTCAACGCGCCGGATGGTGCGCGTAGCTGAGCACCCGGCGCATTTCCCAGCGTGTGCCCGCCTTGTGCCACACGATCGCGAACCGGGCATCGCCATCGAGAAACTCCGCCGCTTCTCCTTGCTTCGCGTAGAACCGGTGTACGCCAGTGACGATCGCGCCATAGCCGGGCACCGTATCGACCGCTACGCTATCCGCGACCAGTTCGCGCCGCACGCGCAGCCCCGGCGTACCGCAGGGACCCTTTACGAGCGAATTCACCAGAGCCTCTCTGCCCTGCGTCAGCCCGGTCTTGTCGTGATAGAATTCGATGTCGGCGGCGACCAGCTTCCCCATCGCCACGGCATCGCACCGATTGAACGCCTGCCAGAAGGCGGCATCGGTTGCGAGCAGGCCATCGTCGGCAGGGGACGGGACGGCAATGGATGCGGCAAGGGCGGCCAGAATGTTCGTCAGCGGGCTCATACGAACTGTATTATATGAATAATACAGTTCGGGCAAGATATGGCTCTCGCACAATCCCAGCTTCGCGCATGAAAATGCCGCCTGTGCTTGCCCCCACGCAACAAAGGCGTAAGTGGACCGGATCATGGCCAGTAAACCGCTCACCCTGTACGAGAAGATCTGGGCCGCGCACGTCGTGGAGCGTCGCGACGACGGCACCTGCCTTATCTATATCGACCGCCACCTCGTCCACGAAGTCACCAGCCCGCAGGCGTTCGAAGGGCTTCGCGCCAACGGACGGCGCGTGCGGCGGCCCGACCTCACGCTCGCCGTGCCGGATCACAATCTGCCGACGACGCCGCGTGTCGATGCGGCAGGCAACCGCCTGCCGATCGCGGACCGTGAGAGCGCGCAGCAACTCGCCGCGCTCGAACGCAATGTCGCCGAGTTCGGCATCGATTATTTCGGCGCGACGGCGGCCGAGCAGGGCATCGTCCATGTCGTCGGGCCGGAGCAGGGCTTCACCTTGCCCGGCACCACCCTCGTCTGCGGCGACAGCCACACCTCGGCGCATGGTGCGCTGGGCGCGCTGGCGTTCGGGATCGGCACCAGCGAGGTCGAGCATGTGCTCGCGACCCAGACGTTGCTGCTTAGCCAGTCGAAGACGATGGAAATCCGCGTCGACGGCACGTTGGGCTTCGGGGTCTCCGCCAAGGACGTGGTGCTGGCGATCATCGGCAAGACCGGCGCTGCGGGCGGTACCGGCTATGTCGTCGAATATACCGGCGAGGTGATCCGCGCGCTGTCGATCGAGGGGCGGCTGACCGTCAGCAACATGTCGATCGAGGGCGGTGCGCGTTCGGGCCTGATCGCGCCGGACGAGAAGACCTTCGCCTACCTCAAGGGGCGCCCGATGGCGCCCAAGGGCGAGCAATGGGACCAGGCGGTAGCGTGGTGGAAGACACTGCCGACCGATCCGGGTGCGGTGTATGACCGCGTCGTCACGCTCAACGGCAGCGACATCGCGCCCTCGCTCACCTGGGGCACCAGCCCCGAGGACGTGGTGCCGATCACCGGCGTGGTGCCCGATCCCCAGAGCTTCGCGGACCCGGCCAAGCGCGTCGCGGCGCAGAAATCGCTCGACTATATGGGCCTCGCCCCCGGCACGCGCATGCAGGACATCGCGGTCGAGAACATCTTCATCGGCAGTTGCACCAACAGCCGGATCGAGGATCTGCGTGCGGCCGCGGATGTGGTGAAGGGCCGCCATGTTGCCGACGGCATCCGTCAGGCGCTGATCGTGCCCGGATCGGGGCTGGTCAAGCGGCAGGCCGAGGCCGAGGGACTCGACCGCATCTTCCTGGAAGCCGGGTTCGAGTGGCGCGAGCCGGGCTGCTCGATGTGCCTGGCGATGAACCCGGACAAGGTGCCGGCTGGCGAACGCTGCGCTTCCACTTCCAACCGGAATTTCGTAGGAAGGCAGGGTCCGGGGGCCCGAACCCACCTCGTCTCACCCGCAATGGCGGCGGCGGCGGCGGTAACGGGACGGCTCACCGATGTACGTGACCTTGTAGGGGGATGACCCGTGAAGCGTGTTCTGGTGTTGCTGGTGGCGGGTACGGTGCTGAGCGGCGCCGCGGCAGTTTACGCGGCCGCGAACGCAAATGCGCCGACGGCAAAGCCGGGCGTGACGAAGCCGCAGGGCCGTATCGTCCGCTGATCGAACGAATTGAAGGCTTGCGGGCGGCCGTCCGGACAGGGGCGGGCGCCCTTGCCGGCGCGTGTCGTCCAGCGATGATTGGAGCTTAGACATGGAAGCGGTGAAGAAGGTCGAGGGGCGCGCCTATCCGTGGGGCGCCAAGAATATCGACACCGACATCATCATCCCCGCCCATTGGCTCAAGACGATCAGTCGCGAGGGGCTGGGCAAGGGCGCGTTCGAGAGCGTGCGTGCCGAGCCGGACAACATCTTCGACGACGAACGTTATGCCGGATCGCCGATCCTGATCGCGGGCGAGAATTTCGGCTGCGGATCGAGCCGCGAACATGCTGCCTGGGCATTGAAAGACATGGGCATCAATGCGGTGATTGCGCCCAGCTATTCGGACATCTTCTCGGGTAACGCGTTCAAGAATGGCATCGTCGCCGTGGTGCTACCGCAGGATGCCGTCGACCGGCTGGTCGAGGTGGCGAAGACCGATCCGGTGACGATCGACCTTGAGACGATGACGGTGACGACGCCTTATCAGGACCGTTTCACCTTCGAGATGGACCCGTTCCGCCGCGATTGCCTGATGCAGGGGCTGGACGAGGTCGGCTTGACGCTGGCAAAAGATACCGTGATTTCGAATTACGAATCGACGGTCGCCACCTCGCGCCCGTGGATCAAGCGGGAGAGTGGTAATGCGGGCCTTGCTGTCGAATGAAGTCGGCGGACCTGAAACTCTAACTATCGGTGAGTTGCCCGACCCGGTCGCGAAGCCGGGTGAGGTTGTGGTCGCGATCAAGGCCTGTGCGCTCAACTATCCCGACGTCATCATCATCGAGGATAAATACCAGTTCAAGCCGCCGCGCCCATTCGCGCCGGGCGGTGAGATCGCGGGCGTGGTGGAATCGGTAGGCGAGGGCGTCACCGCCCTGAAGCCGGGCGATCGCGTGCTCGGCATGACCGGCTGGAACGGGATGGCGGAGAAGATCGCGGTGGATCAGCGCCGCCTGTTCCTGCTGCCCGAAGGCAAGAGCTTCGCGCAAGGCGCCTCGTTGCTGATGACCTATGGCACCAGCATCCACGCGCTGCTCGACCGCGGGCATCTCAAGGCGGGCGATACGCTGCTGATCCTCGGCGCGGCGGGCGGTATCGGCCTGTCGGCAATCGAACTGGGCAAGGCGTTCGGCGCGCGCGTGGTCGCAGCGGTATCGAGCGAAGAAAAAGCGGCGGCAGCAAAGGCTGCAGGCGCGGATGAAACCATAGTCTATGGCCGCGCGCCCTTCGACAAGGAGCAGTCCAAGGCGCTGGCCGAGCAGTTCAAGGCCGCGGTTGGGCCGGACGGCGCGCAGGTCATCTACGATCCCGTCGGCGGCGACTATGCCGAACCCGCGCTGCGATCGATCGGCTGGGAAGGGCGATATCTCGTCGTCGGTTTCCCCGCGGGCATTCCCAAGCTTGCGCTCAACCTGACTCTGCTCAAGAGCTGCGATGTCTGCGGCGTGTTCTGGGGCGCCTTTGCTGCGCGCGATCCCAAGGCCAATGCCGCGCATGTCGAGCGGCTCTTCCGCTTGTGGGAAGAGGGCAGGATCAACCCCCATGTCAGCGAGATCTTCGCGTTCGAGGATGGCGGCAAGGCGATCGCCAGGCTCGCCAGCCGCGGCGCGATCGGCAAGCTGGTGGTGAAGGTCGCGGACTGAGCCGGTGCATGCGGCGAGCGGCCATCGGGCCACTCGCCGCCGAACGCTACCGGTTGTCCGGTTGCGCGCGCACCGAGCATCGCCCGGTCTGGGAGATGCGATAGGGTCCTGAAGCCCGGGATTCGATCAGGCGCTTGCGGCGCAAGCTCTTGAAGATCTCGATTGTGCAGTTCGACAGGACATAGCCCTCGCGCGTGAAGCACAGGACTTCGGAAACGCGGCCGTGCCCGTCACGTCGGTGACGAATATAGCCGCCTTGAGCCAGCGCGTGCAGGACGCGCTGCTCCGGTCTTGAAACGTTCATTGGATGACTCGCGGATGAGACGGATCCTCGGGCGACCGCCCCCGCGCGCAGGCGCGCGTCGGTCAAGGTCGCCGGCAGTCCCGGTCACCGGGACGCTAGGATGTTCACACAAGTTCAAACATGGCGCGTGGGTAGGACGGTGCGCCGGCCCGTGTCAAATCAGGAGGAGGAACCGCCCACCGGCCGTTCGCGATGCACCAGCGATACCAGCACGAACGAGATGATCATCAGCAGATACCAGGCGCCGAGCTTGCCGGGATGCACCATTGCCCAGCCATTCTCCTGCCCCGGATAGAGCCATGCGCGCGAGAAGGTGCCGATATTCTCGGCGAACCAGATGAACAGCGCGACCAGCAGCCAGCCGACCAGCAGTGGCATCCAGCGCGGCGTGCGGAACGGCGTGAACCAGATCCTCGTCCGCCAGAACAACAGGCCGGTCGCCGCGAACAGTGCGATCCGGATGTCGGGCAGCCAATGGTGCGCGAAGAAATTCACATAGATCGCGGCCGCCAGCGCATATGTTGCCCAACGCGGTGGATAGTGGTCGAAGCGGAAGTGGAAGATGCGCCAGACGCGCGCGATATAGCTGCCCACCGCCGCATACATGAACCCCGAGAACAGTGGGACGCCGCCAATCCGGAGCATGCTCGGTTCGGGATAGAGCCATGAGCCATAGGCGGTCTTGAACAGCTCCATCACCGTGCCGACGACATGGAAGACGAGGATGACCTTGGCCTCGTGCCAGCTCTCGAGCCGGAAGGCGAGCATGCCGAGCTGGATCGCAATCGCGCCGATGGTGAGGAAGTCGTAGCGCGCGATGGGCGCATCCGCCGGATAGAAGAGATGCGTCGCCATCAGCAGCGCGAGCATCAACCCGCCGAACAGGCACGCCCAGCCCTGTTTGAAGCCGAACAGCAGGAATTCGTAGAGTGCGCCCCGCCAGCCGGAGGTCGGCTGCGCCGCCTCAAGCCGCATGCGGATCCGGGCGAAGCGGGTCGCGCCGGTAGGGGGATGCGTGTGCCCGTCGTCCACCTGGCCCTGATAGCTGTTCGATACCGCGCTGCAAGTCGATCTCGAAATTTATCTCTTGTTTAAATTTCTACCCTCGATATTTAACTAATATATAAATTCCTGATGGGAGGCGACATTGCGTGGATCGACGAACGAACGGGACGCGGCGATAGCCCGCAATCTGACCGCGATGGTGCTGGCGATGCTGGTGCTCGGGGCGGTGCTCAACGCCACGGGGCTGGCCGCGCCGGACCGCAGTGGAATCGCGAAGCTCTTGCAGGCGATCACGATGCTGCCGATGCTGTGCTATTTCGCCGCGATCTGGACGATCCACCGTGCCTTTGCGGCACTAGCGCGGGGGGATGCTGTGGAGCAGGCTGTCGCGAAGCTGCTGGTTCAGCTTGGCGCGCTGATGTTTCTCGGCGGCATCCTGCGGGTTTTCGGTGAGCCATGGCTTACGCGGTTCGTGCTGGGCCGGCCCTGGCCCTGGGCCAATGGCGATGTCGCGGCGATCGCGCTGGGCGTCGCCGGGTTGCTTCTCATCCTGCTCGCCCGTCCGCTGCGCCAGGCCGCCCGCATGCGCGCCGAGTTGGACGGGATTCTCTGATGCCGATGGTTGTGACGCTAGACGGGGTGCTTTCCGATCGGGGGATGACCGGCAAGGAACTGGCTCGGCAGGTCGGCATCAGCGAGACCCAGCTCTCCTTGTTCCGATCTGGCAAGGTGCGCGGGATCCGCTTCGCGACTCTCGCACGCCTGTGCTTCATACTCGGCTGCAAGCCGGGAGACCTGCTTACCTATGATCCCGACCCCGCCGATCTGGTGGTCGAGAGCGGGGAGGCCTAGCCCTTCCCGCCCTGGCGCCGCGCCATGAATGCCAGCCGTTCGAACAGCATCACATCCTGCTCGTTCTTGAGCAGCGCGCCGTGGAGTGGCGGGATCGCCTTGCTTGGGTCGCGCGACTGGAGGACGTCGAGCGGCATGTCCTCGTGCAGCAGCAATTTCAGCCAGTCGAGCAGCTCGCTGGTGCTGGGCTTCTTCTTGAGGCCCGGCACTTCGCGGATGTCGTAGAAGATATCCATCGCCTTGCTCACCAGTATCTTCTGGATACCAGGAAAATGGACGTCGATGATCGCCTGCATCGTCTCGCGATCGGGGAATTTGATATAGTGGAAGAAGCAACGGCGCAGGAACGCGTCGGGCAGCTCCTTCTCGTTGTTGCTGGTGATGACGACGATCGGACGTTCGGCGGCGCGGACGGTCTCGCCCGTCTCGTAGACATGGAATTCCATGCGATCCAGCTCCTGGAGCAGGTCGTTGGGGAACTCGATATCGGCCTTGTCGATCTCATCGATCAGCAGCACGGGCAGGGTGGGGGAGGTGAATGCCTCCCATAATTTGCCCTTGCGGATATAGTTGGAGATGTCGTGGACGCGCGCGTCGCCGAGCTGGCCGTCGCGCAGGCGCGCGACCGCGTCATATTCGTAGAGACCCTGATGCGCTTTGGTGGTCGATTTCACGTTCCACTCGATCAACGGTGCGCCGACAGCCTTGGCGATTTCATAAGCGAGGACGGTCTTGCCGGTACCCGGCTCGCCCTTCACCAGCAGCGGACGGCGCAGCGTGACCGCGGCGTTGACCGCGACCTTGAGATCGTCGGTCGCGACATAGCTCTGGGTGCCTTCGAAGCGCATCTGCGTCCCCGCCTGAAGTTGGAAGATCGGGTATGCGGGTAGCGGGATCGGACCGGCGCGCGCAAGCGGTTTGCTTGGACAATGACGCTTTCGTACAGTCCGCGCGCGGTTCGACTCAGCGCCGCGCATGCCAACAGAGAGGAACGTCCGATGCCCAAGTCGTATTCCGGATCCCTTCTTGCCAGCTCTCCTATCCTGGCCCTCGCGCTCCTTGCCGGCTGCGGCAAGAAGCCGGAGGCGGTGCCGGCGAACACCACCGAACCCGTGCTGACGGCCAATGAGACAGGTGCGATCGACAACGCGATGGCGGCGGCGCCCGTCACGGTGGGCTATGACTGCATGCCAGCGCTGCTGCTGAGCGCCGTCTATGACAATAGCGGGGTGACGCCCAAGGCGAAGCTGACCATCGGCGACAAGAGCTACGATCTGAGCGGGGTGCAGGCGGCGAGCGGCGCCAAATATGCGACCGATCAGGGCCGCTCGGCGGGCAAGACTTTGGTCTGGTGGACCAAGGGGCCGGAAGGCACGCTGTTCGAGGGTAAGGTCGGCGGCACCGATGCCGACGAGAAAAAGGTTTCGAGCTGCAGCGAGCGCAAGCGCTGAATTCAACAGGGCGGGGTGTGAAGGGTCGCGTCCCGCCCCTTTTATTTACAGCATGTCGCGGGCGGATGCGCGCGCTTCGAGCACGTCCCAGATGCCGCGATGTTGCGCCAGCATCTGCTGCGCGCCAAACAACATCGCGCGTTCGGCGGGAAGGGTGGCGGCAAGCGCGTCGATCACCGTCGCGGTCTCATGCACCGGCGGCAGGAGCGATTCGGGCGAATCGAGGCCTAGTCGGCCCGCGGCGATATCGAGCAGCCGGCGAATCGCGGGCCAGTCCAGCACCAGTGAAATCGCGGTGCCGTCGGCGCATCCGGTGCGATCCGACTGGGCAAGCATGTCGAGCGCATGACGCTGCGCCGCGATGGCCGCTTCGGACTGGGCCTGGCCGGGCGTACTGGGCAGCGGGCCGGCGGCGGCAACAAGACGGACGATGAACGCGCGCTCGGCAGCGAAGCCTTCAGCAGCCTGTGCCATCCAGCCGGCGGTGGCGGATTCGTTCGAGTGCGACGCGGCCTGTTCGACCACATCGGGGTGACGGGCATGGAGCAGGCAGATCATGTGCACCGCATCGGCCAGATCGCGCATCGGCGCGATGCCGGTGGTCAACCGCGTCAGGAAGCGGTGGCTCGCGCTGCCGTCCGCGCCGACAAGTGCTGTCAACGTGCCCGAAGCGCCGCCAAGCCCCGCCGTTTGCACCGACTCCAAAGCCATTCGATCCCCATGTCATGATCCGCGCCGGGGTATCCGGCGCCTGCGGGAACTGCTGTGACCCACAGGGTTATACCGAAGCACGTAAAGACCTGGTTGATGACTGGTTTACCACGGTGAAGGGATCGCGCGGTGCGACCGGTCGAGCAGGGGGCTTCACAATAACTGACCGGTCAGTTATTTATTATCCATGCCGCGCCGAACGCCCCCCAACCGCCGCGAGGCGATTCTTAATGCCGCCCGCATCGAATTCGCGGCACGGGGCTATGCCGGTACGCGGATGGAGGATGTCGCCGCGGGGGTCGGTATCTCGAAGGCCGCGCTCTACCTGCAATTCGCCGACAAGGCGGCGCTATTCCGCGAGCTGGTCGACTGGATGCTGGAGACGCGCCTGCCCGCGGCGCTTCCGGCCGAGCTCGAACTGGCAGCGCCGGCCGTACAGCTTGAGGCGCTGGTCCGGCTGGGTGCGGCGCAGCTCGGCGAACCGGAAATCGCATTCCTGCCCCGGCTGGTGATCGGCGAAGGCGGAAATTTTCCGGAAATGGCGCGCACCTATCATGATCGCGCAGTGGACCGGATCCTCAAGCTGGTCGCGGACATTGTCGCGCGGGGCGTGGCGGACGGGAGCTTCCGGCGGGTCGACCCGTATCTGGCCGCGCGAAGCGTGGCGGGCGCGCTGCTGCTCGGCGCGTTGTGGAAGACGGTGTTCGAACCGGTCGGCGCGAAGCCGGTGGACATGTCGGCGCTTGCCGCCACGCACATCGATGTCATCTTGCATGGGCTTTCGACGGGAGAGCGGACGTGAAGCGGATCTTGCCTCTTGCGGCGATCGGGATCGCGGTACTGGCCGCGCTGATCTGGTGGACATTCGGGCGCGATGAGGGGCCAGAGCCCTGGCTGGGCTATGTCGAAGGCGAGGCGATCGAGGTTGCGGCGTCGGTGTCGGGTCAACTCGCCGCGCTCAATGTCCAGCGCGGCGGACAGGTCGCGGCGGGACAGACATTGTTCGCGCTCAATGCCGCGACGACCCAGGCCGAGCTCCAGCGGCTCGAAGCGCAACTCGTTTCCGCGCAGGCGCAGCGCGACGACCTGACCAAGGCGCGGCAGCGGCCCGCCGAACTCGACGTCGCCCGCGCGCAGCAGGCAGCGGCGCGGGCCGAGGTGACGCGCACCGCGCGCGATTATCAGCGGATCGCGACGCTTGCCCAGCGCGGTTTCGCCACCAAGGTACAGCTCGACGCGGCGCGTGCGGCGGCCGAGAGCGCCAGCGCGTCGCTTAGCCAAGCGCAGGCGAACGAGGCGTCGGGCGAACTGCCCGGCCGTACCGACCAGATCGCAGCCGCCGATGCGCAGATCGCGGCGGCACAGGCGGCGATCGCCGCACAGCGACGGCGCGGGGACGAGATCGCGCCGACCGCCCCCGCTGCGGGGCTGGTCGAGCAGACCTATTTCAACCCCGGCGAATGGGTAACGGCCAACACCCCGGTCGTGCGGCTGCTGCCTCCGGGCCGGGTGAAGATCCGTTTCTACGCGCCACAGGCGGTGGTGTCGGCGCTGAAGCCGGGATCGAAGGTCAGCGTGAATTGCGATGGCTGCGGCGGACCGGTGACCGCGACGGTGCGCTATGTCGCGCCCCAGGCCGAATTTACCCCGCCGGTGATCTACAGCGAACGCGCGCGGTCGAAGCTAGTCTTCCTGGTCGAGGCCTATCCCGACAGCGGTGTGGAGAAGCTGCGGCCCGGTCTTCCCGTTGAGGTGCAGCCGCGGTGAGTGCCGATGCGGCGATCTCGGTCGAGGGGCTGACCAAAAGGTTCGGCAACCGCACGGTGGTCGACAAGGTCAGCCTTGAGGTGGGTCGTGGACGCATCTGCGGGTTCCTCGGCCCCAACGGTTCGGGCAAGACCACGACGCTGCGCATGATCTGCGGTCTGCTGATCCCCGATGGCGGAGGCGGCGAGGTGCTCGGCATGGACTTGCTCACTCAGCGGGAGCTGATCAAGCGCCGGATCGGTTACATGACCCAGCGCTTTGGTCTGTTCGAGGATCTGACGATCCGTGAGAATCTGGCCTTTGTTGCCGACGCCTATGGGCTGGACGACAAGAAGCGCCGGGTGGATGCGGCGCTCGAACGCCTCGGCCTCGAAACGCGCGCCGATCAGCTTGCGGGTACGCTGTCGGGCGGGTGGAAACAGCGGCTCGCGCTCGCCGCGTGCGTGCTGCACGACCCCGAAATTCTGTTGCTCGATGAGCCGACCGCAGGCGTCGATCCGCTCGCGCGCCGAGAGTTCTGGGATCAGGTGCACATGCTGTCGGCGGAGGGCACGACCGTGCTGGTCTCGACCCATTATATGGACGAGGCCGAGCGCTGCCACGACATCGCGTACATCGCCTATGGCGTGCTGCTGGCGCGCGGCACCGCGGACGAGATCGTCGCGCAATCGGGCCTTGTCGCACTGGCGGGAGAGGGGCCGGGCGCCGACCGGCTTGCTCCCAGACTGGAACGCGCGCCGGGCGTTGCGATGGCGGCGGCGTTCGGGCCGACGGTGCATGTCTGCGGCCGCGACATGGCCGCATTGCGGGCGGCTGTCGCCGGCGTCGCGCCCGAGATCAGTTGGCGTGAGACCGATCCGACGCTGGAGGATGTGTTCATCCACCTGATGCGCGGCGCGACGGACAACAGCACCGCCGTGGTGAGTGCATGACGCAGGGATTCGTCCTCGCCTGGCGGCGCATCTGGGCGGTGCTGGTCAAGGAGGTGCACCAGCTGCGCCGCGACCCGCTGACCTTCGGCATGGCGGTCGGGCTGCCGCTGGTTCAGCTGATCCTGTTCGGGTTCGCGATCAACAACGACCCGCGCCATCTGCGCGCGGCGCTGGAGATGAACGACCACAGTTCGGTCACCCGCACGGTGGAAGGCGCGCTGCGCGCCAGTTCCTATTTCGAGCTGGTACCGGTCACGAAGCCGGGAGAGGGCGAGGCGATGCTGCGCCGCGGATCGGTGCAGTTCCTCATCGTCGTGCCGAGCAACTTCACCCGCGACCTGATCCGTGGCGAGCGGCCGCAGCTGCTGGTGCTCGCGGATGCGACCGACCCTGCCGCGACCGGAAACGCTACCGCGGCGGTCGAGCAGGCGGTGCTGTCGGGGCTGCGCCACGACCTGATCGGGCCGCTGGCGGCGCGCGCCGCGACCCCTCCGCCGGTCGAGGTGGTGATCCAGCGGCGCTACAACCCCGAAGGGATCACCAGCCACAATATCGTCCCCGGCCTGCTCGCGGTGGTGCTGTCGATGACGATGGTGATGATGACGTCGATCGCAGTGGCGCGCGAGCGAGAGCGCGGGACGATGGAGAACCTGCTCGCCATGCCGCTGCGCCCGATGGAGGTGATGGCGGGCAAGATCCTGCCCTATGTGCTGATCGGCGCGGCGCAGACGGTGATCATCGTGGTGCTGGCCGGGCTGATCTTCCACGTCCCGTTCGCCGGCGCCGCCTGGCTGCTGGCGCTCGCGACGCTGGTGTTCATCACGGTGAGCCTGTTGCTCGGCTTCACCTTGTCGACTTTCGCGAAGACGCAGATGCAGGCGATGCAGATGAGTTTCTTCTACATCCTGCCCAGCATCCTGCTGTCGGGCTTCGCCTTTCCCTATGCCGGGATGCCGCGCTGGGCGCAGTGGCTGGGCGAGCTGCTGCCCGTCACCCATTATCTGCGCGTGGTGCGTGGAGTGATGCTCAAGGGCTGGTATCCCGGCGAGGCGCTGACTCAGCTGCTGATCCTCGCCGGGTTGGGCATGGTGTTCGCGGTGATCGCGGTCCGGCGCTACGGCGATACGCTGGAATGAAGGGAGGGGACCGAATCCCCAGACTCACTCGCTCAGCTTCACCTTGACCTTGCCGATCGCCCAGAACGGCTTGTCCTTCATCCGACCGGTATAGAGGATCGTGTAGACCCCGTTCCCCTCTGCCACCAGACCGAGCGGCGTGCGCAGGTCCGACGCCCAGTTGTTGGCGTCGCTCTGCACGATCAGCGAGCGGCCCTGATGCCAGCGGATGCCATCCTTCGACACGCTGTAGCTGACCGAATTGTTGGGCCGCGCAGGCAGATCGGGTTGGACCGGGGTGAAGTGGTTGGAATCGTACAACGCCATGTAGTTGCCGTTGGGCAGCTTCTCGACAATCGGGTTTTCGATGAACAGGCTCTCGATCGGGGAGGGCTGTTCGCTCGGTACGCGGGTCCATTTGCTCGACGTCAGGCTGGTTCCGGTGGCGACGCCGACGTACCAGGGCGAGACGGGGAAATGGTTGTGACTGCCGTGCAGTGCGACCCATTTATTCCCGACCTTGTACGGGAAGAAGCTGTCCAGACCCTGCTGGCCTTCCCATTTGGCCATATCCTTGCCGCCCGGTGCCATCGCCACGCCAGCGTCCTTGTACGGGCCGCCAATGCCCTTGCGGCCCGGGGTCTGTGAAATGGCGCGGAGTGCGGTGCCTTCATAGTCGAGATTGAGCGACTCGCCCTTCTCGCGGTTGCCGCCGCGATAGGCGATGTAGAACAGGTTCCAGCGATCGGTCTTCTCGTCGAAGATCACGCCCTGCAGCCAGACTTCGGAGCGGGGATTGAGGTGCGACCGGCCCGGCACGCTGTCCACCACCGTGCCCTGGCGCGTCCAGTTGGTCGCGTCCGGGCTGGTCCAGTGGGCGATGCGCATGTCGAGGTGCGGACGGCCGAACATCTCCGAGATGAAGAGGTGATAGGTGCCATCGATCTTGAGCGTCATGCCGGTCTCGAAGCCGGACTTGTTGTCACCGAGCTGGTTGCTGTCGGGACCGATCACCGGCGCCTGCGTTTCCTCGATCACGGTCAGCCGTTCGCGGAAGCTGCTGTCGCGGGGGTCGAGATCATAGTTCTGCGCGGACGCCGATGCCGTCGCCAGCAATGTCGCGATTACAGTCGTCCGCCGTACCATCATCCGCTCTCCTATTTTGTCATATGATAAGTCATCATATGACTATCCCGATCGACCGGCGGCTGCAACCCGGCTTCGCGTGACGGGTCTTGACTATGTGCAAATCACTATATAACCTTATCGTTATATAGTGAGGTTGTTATGATTGGTCTGGATACAGCATTCTCGGCGCTCGCGGATCCAACGCGTCGAGCGATCCTGGCGCGGCTTGCGGCGGGGGAGGCGACGGTGATGGAACTCGCCCAGCCGTTCGCGATGACCCAACCGGCGGTCTCGCGGCACCTTAAGGTGCTGGAGGGTGCCGGGCTGATCATGCGGCGGGTGGAAGGGACCAAGCGGCCGTGCCGCCTGGCGCCGTCTGCCATCGCCGAGATCGATGAATGGCTTTCGATGCTGCGCAAGGCGTTGTCCGCAAATTACGACCGCCTGGATGCGGTGCTCGCAACCATGGACCAGCATGAGGAGAAGACCGATGGACAAGTTTGATATCCGGACCGAGGGTGACACGCAGGTAGTGGTCACGCGGCGCTTTGCGGCGGCGCCGGACAAGGTCTGGCGCGCGCATACCGAGCCCGCGCTGATCCAGCAGTGGATGCTGGGCCCGGACGGGTGGACCATGCCGGTTTGCATCAACGAGGCGAAGGCGGGCGGGAAGATCCGCTACGAATGGTCCGACGGCGACGGCAACGGCTTCTACCTCACGGGCGAGTATGTCGCACTGGAGCCATTTAGCCGTATCGTCCATGTCGAGCGCATGCATTTGCCCGATGCGACGCCCGACAATCATGTCGAGACACGGTTCGAGGCCGATGGCGGCGGTACGCTGATGACGATGCGGATGACGCTGCCCGACAGCGCCACGCGTGAAGCGATGCTTGCGACGGGCATGGAGCACGGCATGGCGGCGAGCTATGACCGGATGGAGGAAGTCCTGCTGGCGCCCGCGGACTGATCTGTACGAGATCGATAAACAGAAAGGGCGGAGAGATGTCCCTCCGCCCTTTTTGCGTTGTGCTGCCGGCGGTTCAGCCGGTCACTGGTCGAGGAACGACCGCATCTTGCGGCTGCGCGACGGGTGCTTGAGCTTGCGCAGTGCCTTCGCCTCGATCTGACGGATGCGTTCGCGGGTCACGCTGAACTGCTGGCCGACCTCTTCGAGGGTGTGGTCGGTGTTCATGCCGATGCCGAAGCGCATACGCAGCACGCGTTCTTCGCGCGGGGTGAGGCTGGCAAGGACGCGGGTGACCGTTTCCTTGAGGTTTGCCTGGATCGCGGCGTCGACCGGGATGATCGCGTTCTTGTCTTCGATGAAATCGCCCAAGTGGCTGTCTTCCTCGTCGCCGATCGGCGTTTCGAGAGAGATCGGCTCCTTGGCGATCTTCATCACCTTGCGCACCTTCTCGAGCGGCATGCTCAGGCGCTCGGCCATTTCCTCGGGCGTGGGCTCGCGGCCCTGCTCGTGCAGGAACTGGCGGCTGGTGCGCACCAGCTTGTTGATCGTCTCGATCATGTGCACCGGAATACGGATGGTGCGCGCCTGATCGGCAATCGAGCGGGTGATCGCCTGACGGATCCACCACGTCGCATAGGTGCTGAACTTGTAGCCGCGGCGATATTCGAACTTATCGACCGCCTTCATCAGGCCGATATTGCCTTCCTGGATCAGGTCCAGGAACTGCAAGCCACGGTTGGTATATTTTTTGGCGATCGAGATCACGAGACGGAGATTGGCTTCGACCATCTCCTTCTTGGCGATGCGGGCTTCGCGCTCGCCCTTCTGCACCATGTTGACGATGCGGCGGAACTCTGTGAGCGCCATGCCGGTCTGTTGGCTGATCTCGCTCACTTCGACGCGGATGCGATCGACTGCCGCGCCCTCGTTTGTCGCGAACGCGGCCCACTTCTTGTCGAGGCCGGCGATCGACGGCAGCCACTGCTCGTCGAGCTCATGGCCCATGTACCGGTCGAGGAAGTCCTTGCGGTTGACCTTATGCCGCTCGGCGAGGCGCAGCATCTGGCCGCCGAGCGCGGTGAGGCGCCGGTTGAAGCTGTAGAGCTGGTCGACGAGATACTCGATCTTCGCCTGATGGAACTGTACGGACTCGACCTCGGCGGTCAGCTCCTCGCGCAGCTTGTGGTACTTCTTCTCGTCTGCCGCGGTCAGTTCGCCGCCCGCTGCCATCGCGTCGAGGCGCTGCTGCTGGACCTTGCTGAACTTCTTGTAGATCGAGGTGATGCTGGCGAAGCGCTCGAGTGCCTGCGGCTTCAGCGTCTCTTCCATCTGGGCGAGGGAGAGGGTGTTATCCTCCTCATCGTCGTCCGACGGACGCGGCGTGCGGCGCTCGGTGAGCTCATCGTCCTCATCGTCGGCGGACGCTTCCTCGGGCTCTTCCTCTTCCTTGAACGAGGTGCCGGCGGTCTTCTCGCTGATTTCGCCGTTATCGTCTTCCTCGGCGCCCTCGACCTGCTCGGCCGACGGCCCCTTCGACAGCATCGCGTCGAGATCGAGGATCTCGCGCAGCTGCATCGTGCCTTCGTTAAGTGCGTCGGACCAGCCGATGATCGCGTTGAACGTGATCGGCGATTCGCACAGGCCCAGAATCATGGTGTCGCGGCCGGCTTCGATACGCTTGGCGATCGCGATCTCGCCCTCGCGGCTGAGCAGCTCGACGGCGCCCATCTCGCGCAGATACATGCGGACGGGATCGTCGGTGCGATCGACCGTCTCTTTCTTCTTCGCGATCTCGAAGGGTTCGTCGTCCTTGTCGGACGAATCGACCTCGTCCGGGGTATCGTCCTCGGGCTGTTCGTCCTCGCCGACGTCCTCATTCTCGACGACGTTGACGCCCATGTCGGACAGCGCCGACATGACGTCCTCGATCTGCTCGGAGGAGAACTGGTCCTGCGGGAGCATCTCGTTGAGCTGGTCGACGGTGATGTAACCGCGCTTCTTGGCGCGCGCGACCAGCTTCTTGATGGACCCCTCGTTGAGGTCGATCAGCGGCGCATCGCCAGCCTCGGTCGTGTCCGCGCCGTCTGTCATCATTGCCTTTGCCATCGATTGCCTTCGAAAACCGGATGGCGGCTATTATACGCCGCCCTATTCCTGAATTACGCCTCGTCCGCAAGCATCAGATTCGCGAGTCGCGCTTCGAGCTCCGCCTTGCGACGTACCAGCGCCACCTGACGCTCGAACGCTTCGTCGCTGAAACGCGCCTGAACCGCTGCAGTTGCCTCTGCCAGCGCGGCATCGACCTGCGGCCTTGCGACAAGCACCGCGATTGCTTCACCAAGGTCGAGCGCCGCTCGCCCCGCATCCCACTCTTTCTGCGTGAAGGTGAAGCGTAGCGCGTCGGCGCGGAGCAGTTCCGCAGCTATCTGATCAAAACCGGACGCCGCCAATATGGTGCGCAGGCGCGCGGTATCAAGCGCCTGATCTTCCAGCGCAACATCGACCACCGCTTCGAACAGTCTGCCGAGTGCGCCGTCGGCAAGGCGGAGGCTGGACAGGGTCTCTAGATGGCGGGCGATTTCCGCCGGGTGGCGGATCAGGCCGGCCAGCACTGCCTTGGCGAGCACGCGGTCGATGCCGGTGGCGCCGAGCGCCTGAACGGCGGGGCTGGGGGGCGGTTCGGGTGGCTGCCAGCGCTGCCCCCCCTGGCGGTTGCCGGGCGCGCGGCCACCTTGCGCGCGCGGCCTGAAGGCGCGCGGGGCGGGGGCGAAATGCGCGTCGCAGCGGTTGCGGAACTCCGTCACATATTCGTGGCGGACATTGCCATCCTGGATCGTCGCGGCGAGATCGGACAAGCGGCGCTTGAGGCCGGCGCGTGCCTCTGGCGTCTCCAGCGGTTCGGCGGCGAGCTCGTGGTGCCAGATGCGATCGGCGAGCGGCTGGGCGGCCTGAAGCAGTGCTTCGAACGCTTGTGGGCCGGACGCGCGGACGAGATCGTCGGGATCCTGCCCGTTGGGCAGGGTGACGAAGGCGAGGCTGCGTCCGGGCCCGAGATGGGGCAGGGCACGGTGCGCGGCGCGGATCGCGGCCTTCTGTCCGGCATTGTCGCCATCGAAGGCAAGGAACGGGATGTCCGCCATCCGCCACAGCCGCTCGAGCTGATGCTCTGTCAGCGCGGTGCCGAGCGGCGCCACCGCCTCGCCGAACCCCGCCTGCGCCAGCGCGATCACGTCCATATAGCCCTCGACCGCGATCACGCGACCGGACTTGCGTGACGCGGCCTGCGCGCGATCGAGATTGTAGAGCGTCCGCCCTTTGTCGAAGAGTGGCGTTTCCGGGGAGTTGAGATATTTCGGCTCGCCCTCGCCGATGATGCGCCCGCCAAAGCCGATGACGCGGCCACGCGCGTCCTTGATCGGGATCATCAGCCGCCCGCGGAACCGGTCATACGGCTCCTTGTTCTCGACCTGGATCAGCATCCCGGCCTCGACCAGCATCGGATCGCCATAGGATTTGAGCGTTTCACGCAGCTTGGTGCGCGAATCCGGCGAATAGCCCATGCCGAATGCGCGGGCGGTGTCGGCGGTGATGCGGCGGCGTTCGAGCAGCGCACGCGCCTCCGCACCGGCCAGCCCGTGGAGCTGGTCGACATAGAATTTGGCGGCGTCGGCCATCGCTTCGTGCAAGCCCTTGGCGCGTTCGGCCTTTTCGGCGGCGCGCGGATCGGCCTGAGGAACCTCCATGCCAGCGGCGGCGGCAAGCTCCTTCACCGCATCCATGAAGGGCAGGCCTTGCTGGTCGGTCATCCAGCGGATCGCGTCGCCATGCGCCCCGCAGCCGAAGCAATGGTAGAAGCCCTTGTCGTCGTTGATCGTGAACGACGGCGTTTTCTCGTTATGGAAGGGGCAGCACGCCTTCCACTCGCGGCCTGCGCGGGTGATCTTCACGCTACGCCCGATCAGGGCGGACAGCGTTGTTCGTGCACGCAGTTCGTCGAGGAAGGCGGGGGTCAGTGCCACCTTAGGAGAGCGCCGCCTTCACCAGCCCCGACGCCTTTGCCATGTCGAGTTGCGTAGCGTAGCGGCTCTTGAGCGCGGTCATGACGCGGCCCATGTCCTTGACGCTACTCGCCCCCAACTCGGCCTTGATCGCCTCGATCGCGGCGCTGGTTTCCGCCACGCTCATCTGCACGGGCAGGAAGCGCTCGATCACCGCGACCTCGGCCTTTTCCTTGTCGGCGAGCTCCTGGCGGCCGCCCTTCTCGAACATCTCGATCGACTCGCGGCGCTGCTTGATCATCTTCTGCAGCACTTCGACCACCAGCGCGTTGTCGTCGGTGACCGGCGCTTGCATGCGCGCCTCGATATCGCGGTTCTTGATCGTGCTCTGGATCAGCCGGAGGGCGGCGGTTTCTGCCCGATCGCCGCTCTTCATGGCGGTGATCACGGCGGCATGGATATCGTCGCGGATCATTTTGTCTCTACTCACAGGTGAATCGGAATTATCCGGCCTTAGACCCCGCAGCCGTCCGACGCGAGGGTTGACGAAAAGGGGGGAGAGGTCTAGCGGGCGGGCCTTAGCACACATTGCCGGAAACCCCTGTAGGAGCGCCCTCTCATAATGGCCGACGCGACGCCTTTTACCGTGCCTGAAGGAGCTACAGGCGTTCTTGTTCTTGCGTCGGATGAGGTGATCTGGGGACGTGGTTTCGGGGCCGAGGGCCATGCCGCGGGGGAAGTCTGCTTCCACACCGCGATGACCGGATACCAGGAGATCATGACCGACCCGTCCTTTGCGGGCCAGATGATCTGCTTCACCTTCCCGCATATCGGCAATGTCGGGGCCAACCCCGACGACATCGAGGCGGACAATCCTCACGCGCTCGGCATGATCGTGCGCGAGGACGTGACCGAGCCGAGCAACTTCCGCAGCGTCGAGCGGCTCGATGACTGGATGAAGAAGCACCAGCGCATCGGTCTTGCCGGGATCGACACGCGCGCACTGACGCGCCGCATCCGCGGGCAGGGCGCGCCCAACGGCGTGATCGCCCATGCGGCGGACGGCAAGTTCGACATCCCCTGGCTGCTCGAGCGCGCAAAGGCATGGCCGGGGCTGGAGGGCATGGACCTTGCCATCACCGTCACCACCGAAACCCATTTCGGCTGGGAAGGCGGCGTGTGGCGGCTGGGCTTCGGCTATGGTGAAGAGGGCAAGGAAGACGCTCGCCCGCATGTCGTGGCGATCGATTACGGCTCGAAGCACAATATCTTCCGCAATCTGGTTCAGGCCGGCGCCAAGGTGACGGTGCTGCCCGCCACCGCGACCGCCGAACAGGTGCTGAGCTTCGCCCCCGACGGTATCTTCCTGTCGAACGGCCCGGGCGATCCCGCCGCGACCGGCGAATATGCCGTGCCGGTGATCCGCGAGTTGCTGGAGACGAAGAAGCCGCTGTTCGGCATCTGCCTTGGCCACCAGCTGCTCGGCCTCGCGGTCGGCGCGCAGACGACCAAGATGTTCCAGGGCCATCGCGGCGCCAACCACCCGGTCAAGCGCCTCAGCGACGGCGCGGTCGAGATCACGTCGATGAACCACGGCTTCGCGGTCGACCGCGATACGCTACCGGCGAACGTGACCGAGACGCATGTCTCGCTGTTCGACGGTAGCAATTGCGGGATCGAGATCGACGGCGGCCGCGCGTTCAGCGTGCAGTACCACCCCGAGGCGTCGCCGGGGCCGCAGGACAGCTTCTATCTGTTCGAGCGGTTTGTGGGGATGCTGCGGTGAGGCGCCTAGCCTCCTGTGCTGCCCTGCTGCTGATGACAGCCTGTTCCGTCGATCCTCGACCCGCTTTGAATGACGATCAGTTCGCAACGATCGTCAAGAAGTGTCGGCTTTCCGAGAAAGTCGAGTTGAGGCGATCCGACGATGGTCAACCGATGATCGTCCTTACCGGCTCCGGAACGACCAAAGCACAAATCGATTGCATCCGTGCTGAGCAGGAAACGCTCGGCGCCACAGCTGATATGGCGAACTGACAACAATGCCCAAACGCACCGACATCTCATCCATCCTCGTCATCGGCGCCGGTCCCATCGTGATCGGTCAGGCGTGCGAGTTCGACTATTCGGGCACGCAGGCGATCAAGGCGCTCAAGGAAGAGGGCTATCGCATCGTCCTGGTCAATTCGAACCCGGCGACGATCATGACCGATCCCGAGCTGGCCGACGCGACCTATGTCGAGCCGATCACGCCCGCGGTGGTCGCCAAGATCATCGAGAAGGAGCGGCCCGACGCCGTCCTGCCGACGATGGGTGGCCAGACCGCGCTCAACACCGCGCTGGCGCTCGCCAATGACGGGACGCTGGAGAAGTTCGGCTGCATCATGATCGGCGCGGACGCCGAGGCGATCGACAAGGCCGAGGATCGCCTGAAGTTCAAGGACGCGATGACCAAGATCGGGCTGGAATCGGCCCGTTCGGCGATCGCGCATACCGAAGCCGAGGCACTTGAGGGGCTGGAGAAGGTCGGCCTGCCCGCAATCATCCGTCCCAGCTTCACGATGGGCGGCTCGGGCGGCGGCATCGCGTACAACCGCGAGGAATTCCTGACGATCGTCCGCAGCGGGCTCGACCTGTCGCCGACGACCGAGGTGCTGATCGAGGAATCGCTCCTCGGTTGGAAGGAATATGAGATGGAGGTCGTGCGGGATCGCAACGACAACGCCATCATCATCTGCTCGATCGAGAATATCGATGCGATGGGTACGCACACGGGTGACTCGATCACCGTCGCGCCCGCGCTGACGCTGACCGACAAGGAATACCAGATCATGCGCAATGCATCGATCGCGGTGCTCCGGGAAATCGGCGTCGAAACCGGCGGTTCCAACGTGCAGTTCGCGGTCAATCCGAAGGACGGTCGCCTGATCGTCATCGAGATGAACCCGCGCGTGTCGCGCAGCTCGGCGCTGGCGTCGAAGGCGACCGGCTTCCCGATTGCCAAGGTCGCGGCCAAGCTGGCGGTCGGCTACACGCTCGACGAGATCGAGAACGACATCACCGGTGCGACCCCGGCGAGCTTCGAGCCGACGATCGATTACGTCGTCACCAAGATTCCGCGCTTCGCGTTCGAGAAGTTCAAGGGCGCCGAAGCGACGCTCGGCACTGCGATGAAGTCGGTCGGCGAAGTGATGGCGATCGGCCGCAACATTCATGAATCGATGCAGAAGGCGCTGCGTGGGCTGGAGACCGGCCTGTCGGGCTTCAACAATGTCGAGCATCTTCAGGGCGCGCCGCGCGACGAGATCGAGGCGGCGCTGGCGATCCGTTCGCCCGATCGGCTGCTGATCGCGGCGCAGGCGCTGCGTGAGGGCTTCACCGTCGCCGAGGTGCACGCGCTGACCAAGTACGACCCGTGGTTCCTCGAGCGGATCGCTGAGATCGTCCGCGCCGAGGGTGAGGTCGCGAGCAATGGCCTGCCGCAGGATGCGGCCGGGATGCGCAAGCTCAAGTCGATGGGCTTTTCCGACAAGCGCCTCGCCTGGCTGGCGCTGCAATCGGCCAATCTGCGCGAAGGCGCGGGCGCGATGGCGCGTTCGTCCGGCCTGATCGGCGAAGTCGTGAAGGCGATGACCGGCGGCGTGACCGAGGCAGATGTGCGTGCGCACCGTCACAAACTGGGCGTGCGCCCGGTGTTCAAGCGGATCGACACCTGCGCGGCCGAGTTCGACGCCAAGACGCCGTATATGTACTCGACCTATGAGGCGCCGAGCTTCGGCGAGCCCGAGTGCGAGAGCCAGCCTTCGGATCGCAAGAAGATCGTGATCCTGGGTGGTGGTCCCAACCGGATCGGGCAGGGGATCGAGTTCGATTACTGCTGCTGCCACGCATGTTTCGCGCTGTCGGACGCCGGGTTCGAGACGATCATGGTCAACTGCAACCCGGAAACGGTCAGCACCGACTATGACACGTCCGACCGCCTCTATTTCGAGCCGCTGACGGCCGAGGACGTGCTGGAGATCCTGGAGACCGAGAAGTCGAACGGCGAACTGGTCGGCGTGATCGTCCAGTTCGGCGGGCAGACCCCGCTCAATCTGGCACGTTCGCTCGAGGCGGCGGGGATCCCGATCCTCGGCACCTCGCCCGACGCGATCGACCTGGCCGAGGATCGCGAGCGTTTCGCCGATCTGGTGTCGAAGCTCGGTCTCAAGCAGCCTGCCAACGGCATCGCGCGCAGCCGGGAAGAGGCGATCGCGGTGGCCGAGCGGATCGGCTACCCCGTGCTGACGCGCCCGTCCTACGTCTTGGGTGGCCGGGCGATGGAGATCGTCGATACGGTCGAGCAGCTCGATCACTATATCCAGACCGCCGTCCAGGTGTCGGGCGATGCGCCCGTGCTGATCGACCAGTATCTGCGCGACGCGGTCGAGGTGGATGTCGATGCGATCGCCGACGGCGACGATGTCGTGGTCGCGGGCGTGCTCCAGCATATCGAGGAAGCCGGCGTCCATTCGGGCGACAGCGCCTGCTCGATCCCGCCTTACTCGCTCTCGGCAGAGATCATCGCGGAGATCGAGCGCCAGACCGAGGCGCTGGCGCGTGGCCTCAGCGTCAAGGGGCTGATGAACATCCAGTTCGCGGTCAAGGACGGCGAAGTCTATCTGATTGAGGTCAATCCGCGTGCATCGCGCACCGTGCCGTTCGTCGCCAAGGCGATCGGCGCGCCCATCGCGAAGATCGCGAGCCGGGTGATGGCGGGCGAGAAGCTCAAGGATCTGCCGAAGATCGATCGCGACATCGACTATGTCGCGGTCAAGGAAGCGGTGTTCCCGTTCAACAAGTTCCCGGGCGTCGATCCGGTGCTGTCACCGGAGATGAAGTCCACCGGCGAAGTGATGGGGATCGATAGCGATTTCCCGATGGCCTTCGCCAAGTCGCAGCTCGGCGCCGGAATGACCCTGCCGACCGAGGGTCGCGTGTTCGTGAGCGTCAAGGACGGCGACAAGCCGGTGGTGCTGCCGGGCGTTCGTATCCTGGTCGAACAGGGCTTCACCATCGTCGCAACCGGGGGCACTGCGGACTATCTGGAAGGCAATGGCGTGCCCGTTGAGCGCGTCAACAAGGTGGCGCAGGGGCGCCCGCATATCGTCGACCGCATTGTCGACGGCGACATCGCCCTGATCTTCAACACGACCGAAGGCTGGCAGTCGCTCAAGGACAGCGAATCGATCCGCGCATCGGCGCTTTCGCTGAAGATTCCGTACTTCACGACCGCTCCGGCGAGCGTGGCGGCGGCGCGGGCAATTGCTGCACTTGCGGTCCAGTCTCTTGAAGTCCGCCCGTTGCAGTCCTACTATTCGCAATCGCACAATTGATCCCCCACAACGAAGGTTAGGGTGCGGGCGAGCCAATTCTGGCACGCCGGGGAAAGGGGTTTTGACGAAGGACGAATGCGATGGCGACGGTCGAAAAGATGCCGATGCTCCAGGAGGGTTATGAGAAGCTCTCGACGGAACTGAAGCGCCTCAAAGCCGAACGACCCCTGATCGTGGATGCGATCGAGGAAGCGCGCGCGCATGGCGACCTTTCGGAAAACGCCGAATACCACGCCGCCAAGGAGCAGCAGGGCCAGAATGAGGCGACCATCGCCGATATCGAGGACAAGCTGTCGCGCGCCCAGATCATCGATCCGAAGGAATTGTCGGGCGACAAGATCGTGTTTGGCGCCACGGTGACGCTGCTGGATGAGGACGATAAGTCGATCCGCTACCAGATTGTCGGCCTCGCCGAAGCGGACGTGAAGACCGGCCGGATCAGCTACAACTCACCGATCGGCCGTGCCCTGATCGGCAAGAGCGTGGGCGACGAGGTCGAAGTGACCGTGCCCGCGGGCGACCGCTGGTACGAAGTCAGCAAGATCGAATTTATCTAAGGTAGCGGCCGAGGGCCGTTCTTTACACCGTCATCCCGGCCCTGTGCCGGGATCCACGGTGCCGCGCGGACTGCGCAAGAGCCTGAAGGGGGCGCTCGCCGCTCGGTGGACCCCGGCACAAGGCCGGGGCTGCCGGCGACGTTTCGCTCAGGCCTGATCCGGCTCCATCAGGCGGTGCAGGTGCACCACCACATATTTCATCTCGGCATCGTCGACCGTGCGCTGCGCGGCGCCGCGCCATGCCTTTTCGGCGCTGGCATAGTCGGGGAAGATGCCGACGACGTCGAGCTTGGTCGGATCCTGGAAATCGAGCGTCATCGGATCGGTCACGCGACCGCCGAAGACGAGGTGCAGCTTGCTCATGGAAACTCCTGGGGATTGGCTATCCCGGTCGCCTTAGCGTGCACCTCGCACC
>Ga0247823_10000155_pt1 | contig 56614 bp, 39 predicted proteins | sample 13C_PalmiticAcid_2_FD_192426 | JGI IMG/M metagenome (GOLD analysis project Ga0247823, IMG submission 192426) | Soil microbial communities from agricultural site in Penn Yan, New York, United States - 13C_PalmiticAcid_Day30 | ecosystem: Environmental > Terrestrial > Soil > Agricultural land... | reverse complement strand
GTCACCGATCATGGCGTCGTCCGCCGGTCGTGCTCGGCGTCGATGGTGGCGGCAAGCCACTCACCGCCACGATCGAGAATGGCGCCCAGCGCTGGGTCGTCCGCTATGACGGCATGACCGCTACCGCGGCCAAAGTGGAAGCCGCGTCATGAAGGACGAGCAGGGCTTCTCGCTGATCGAGGCGCTGGTCGCACTGGCAGTGCTCGCCATCGCTACGGTCGGCCTGATCCGCGCAGTCGAAAGCCACATCGATTCGACCCGTGCAATGGAGCGCCGCGCCGCCGCAATGTGGGTGGCCGAGAATCGCCTTGCCGAGATCCAGCTCGCCGATCCCGCTGCGAACGCGCCCGAAGCCGACCTGCTCGGCCAGCAATGGAAAGTCCAGATCGCCCGCACCCGCACCGAAGACGCCGGAATCGACAAGGTCCGCATTCAGGTATTCGCGGCGGGCGAACGGTCTCCACTTGCATCGCTCGACGGGTTCGTTGAGGGCGGCCGCACATGATCCGCTTGCCCGATCTCTCGCCGCGCCAGGCCCGTACCGCGCTCGACATCACGACCGCCGCGGTGGTGATCTCGGTCGCGATCGCGCTCGCCGGGCTGACCTGGCGAATCGCCGGCCATGCCAGCAGCGGTGCGGTCACCGTTCCGTCGGGAGCCCGCACCGTGGCGGTACCCGCCGACATCACCGCTGCGCTTGCCTTCGCCCCGTTCGGCAAGGGCGCCCTGACCGATGCGTCGCAAGCCACCGCGCTCCCGCTCAGGCTCAAGGGCGTGTTCGCCGCCTCGCCCGCCGAACTCTCGGTCGCCTATATCGAAGTCGGCGGCGAACCCGCCAAGGCCTTCCGCGTCGGTGAAGCACCGGGCGGCGGCACGATCGAGGGCATCCTGCGTGATCGCGTGCTGCTGCGCGTCAGCGGCCGAATCGAGTATCTTGCCTTCCCTGATCCGACGCTGACCGCTGACCAACAGGCGCAGGCCGCGGCTGGGCCGGCACAGCAGGTGCAGCCGACCGCCGCCGCGCCGGCTTCGCCCAATGCCACGGCGGCTCCGTCCGCAATCGTCTCCGGCCTCACACCGGTTCCGGGTGGGGTACAGATCGGCAGCAACGCCCCGCCCGGGCTTCAGCAAGGCGATGTCATCACCTCGGTCAACGGCCAGGCGATCTCCAGCCAGGCCAGTGCCGCTTCCGCTCTCGCCGCCGCGCAGTCGCGCGGCACCGCCCAGATCCAGATCACCCGCGACGGAAAGCCTGTGACGCTGACCGTCCCGACCCGCTAGGTATTCCACCCGTGCCGCATCCGATCCGCAACATCGCCCTTACCGTCGCGCTCTCCTCCATGGTCGCGCAGCCCGTGCTCGCGCAGCAGAGCGATGCCGCGGACATCGTCGTCAACATGCGCGGGGTCGAGATCGCCGATGTCGCCGATCAGATCTCCCGCCTCACCGGCCGCACGCTGATCCTCGATCCGGCGGTCAAGGGCACGGTTACCGTCACCTCCGCCCAGCCCCTCTCGCCCAGCGGGGTGTGGGAGCTGTTTCAGTCGGTCCTGCGCGCCAATGGCTATGCCGCAGTCCGCTCCGGCCGTGCCTGGCGCATCGTGTCGCAGGGCAACGCCGTGCGCGACGGCGGCGTGCCCTCACGCGGCGCGTCGGGGCAGGAACTGGTCACGCGCATGATCCGCCTGTCGAACGTCCCTTCGGCTGAGGCGGCGCGGGTCGCACGCCCGCTGGTGGCAAGCTTCGGCAGCGTCGAGCCGCTGGCCCAGCCCAATGCCGTCGTCGTCACCGACTATGCCGACAATGTCCGCCGAATCGAGGGCATCCTGCGCGCGCTCGACGGCAATGGCAGCGGCCTCACCTTCGCTACCGTCGCGCTCCGCAACGGCAGCGCGACCGATGTCGCGCAGGCGCTTCAGGGCGTGCTTGGCGATCCCGCTGCGGGCGGCGCACGTGTCGCCGCTGACCCGCGCAGCAACACCATCATCATCCGCGGCACGCCTGCCGCGGTCGCCGATGCGCGTCGCATGACCGCCTCGCTCGACGCGCCGGGCGGCGCGACTCCGATCACCCGCGTCTTTCGCCTGAGCTATGCCGATTCCGAATCGGTGACAGAGGTGCTGCGCGGCGTGCTGGGCCAGGAAGCGACGACCAACAACGCCGTCGCGCGCAGCCTGTCCAACCGGAGCAGCAATTATCGCAGCCCGACCAGCGTTCTCGGCGGCCTCGCCCGCTCGGGCGGCGGCAACCCCACCGACACTGCGGCCGCCGCCGCGACCGCCGCCTTGCAGGCCCAGCAGTCCCAGCTCGGTCAGCGGACGAACGAGACGCCGCAGGGTTTCTCCACCCCGGATCTCAGCGTTCAGCCTTCGCCCGACATCAACGCAGTCGTTGTCCGCGGGACGCCCAGCGCCATCGCTGCGATCGAACCGCTGATCACCGATCTCGACGTCCGCCGCCCGCAGGTGATGATCGAGGCCGCGATCGCCGAGATCACCGGCGAGGAAGCCGAAGCGCTCGCCGTCCAGCTCGGCACCAGCGGCGCAGCGCTCAGCCAGATCGAAGGCGCAGCAACGTCGTTCAGCACCAGTCCCGGCCAGCTGTCGCTTGGAACGATCCTCAACGCGCTCGGCGTGCCGATGGCGAAGGCGCTCGGCCCCGGCCTCACCGCGAATATCGGCATCGGCAACGATTTCTCGATTCTGGTCCAGGCGCTCGGCACTTCGACCAAGTCGAACCTGCTCTCGACGCCGCAGATCACCACGCTCGACAACAAGCTCGGCGAGTTCGTCGTCGCGCAGGAAGTGCCGTTTATCACCGGATCGATCCTGACCGATTCGTCCAGCAACGTGCGCCCCTACACCTCGATCGAACGCAAGGACGTCGGCATCACGCTCAAGGTGCTGCCGCGCATCAACGCCGGTGATACGATCCGGCTCGAAGTCGTGCAGGAAGCCTCCTCGATCGCGGCGACGCAGCTGAGCGAAGCCAGCGACCTCATCACCAATCGCCGCGCGATCAACACGACCGTGCTCGCCGACAATGGCCAGACAATCGTGCTCGGCGGCCTCACCTCGGACGATTACGGCCAGATCAAGAGCCAGGTGCCGATCCTGGGCGACATCCCGATCCTGGGCGAGCTGTTCAAGAGCCGGCGCGAGAGCCGCAACAAGCGCACCCTGTTCATCTTCCTCAAGCCGACTATCCTGCGCAACGGCGAGGAAGCGGCGGCGCTGGCCAAGGCGAAATATGCGCGCCTGCGCAGCGAGGAACTGGACCTCAACACGCCCAGCAATCTGCTGCTCAAGCCGCTCCGTCCGCGGCTGACGCTGGAGATCGACGGAATCTACTGACCGCCGGGCGCGTCCGTGGGCGGGTCGTCCGCCGCGGGTTCGGGCGTCGTCATCGCCACCCGCACCCGCTCACGCCCGCGGGCAAAGAACGCCGCGTCGATCGCCAGGCTCTCCAGCCGCCAGCCATCGACGCTCTCGCCGACTGCCAGGCTGCGTGCGCTTCCGTCGGCAAGCCGCACCATCGCCACCGCATCCCTATTGAGCCGCCCGGCGATCCCCACCAGCGCGGGCGCGTCGGCGGGCGTTTCCTCGCCGCCCTCCGCTACCGCGAAAACAGGACGTTCATAGATCGCGGAGATCCCGGGCACCGGCGGCGGGATAACCGCGCGCTCGGCCGCAGCGGGCGCCGGAGCCGCACTCCGGCTGTCCGGCCATAGCAGCAGCACCGGCATCGCCACCGCGAACATCGCCGCCGCGCCAAGCGCGATCCCGCTCTCTCGCGTCAGCGCCATGCCGCCACCGCCTCACCTTCGACCCGCAATCCCCCGCCGGTCAAGGCGCTCGCCCGCCAGGATGCGAAGCGCAGCAGGGGCGCCTCGCGCTCGATCCGATCGACCAGCGCGACCAAGGCCTTGTCCGGCCCCGACAGACGGAACTGCAACCGCACCAGCCCCTCACCGCCCGGAACCTGCGTCGCCTGCTCGACCAGCACGCCGCCCTCCGCGGCCAGCCTGCGCACGCGATCCGCCTGCGCCCGTGCCGCAGCCGCTTCGTTTTGCCCCGGCGTGCGCAAGCCGGCCGCAGTCAGCGGAACTGCGGCCCGCGTCGGCGCGCGCGCCACTGCCTGGGCCTCGGCAACCGCCGCGCGTGCGCGCGCGAGCTTGCCGAGCGCCGTGCCGGTCGCGGGCGCCAGCATCGCGACTGCCGCAAGGCCGCCGCCGATCCCGGCGATCAGCGTCGCCCGGTTCATGCCGCGCGCCTCATCGTCACCGCGATCATCGCACCCGCGCGGCGCTGTCCGGTCTCGCGAAACGCCGCCAGCGCCGGATCGCGCCGCATCGCCGCGCGCAACAGGTCGGGATCGGGGGCGGTGATCTCGATCTCCATGGCGCCGTCTGCCGCCTTGCGCATCCGCGCGACCCGCGCATCCGCGGGGATCGCCGCTGCGACATGATTCAACAGGATCGCCGCACCGGGATGGCGCACCGCTTCGCGCAACGCGGTTCGTGCCGCCTGCGCTCCCGCCTCGGCCTTCAGCCGCAGGGCAGTCTGCGCCGTCAGCTGCGCCGCTTCCACCCGCGCGCTCCGCTCGATCAGCGCGGCTCCGGTAATCGTCGCGAGCGGCCCCAGTGCGATCAGCGCGGCCAGCGCCAGCGCGAGCCGCCAATCGACCGGCCCGTCAGGCAAACGCGGCGCCCGCGGCGCGCCCGCGGCCAGGCGCTGCGCCATCCGGTCGGCAAGACTGTCCTGTTTGTCCATCGCCGCCCCCTAGCCCGCACCGTTGCCGCCGAACAGCCTGTCATCGAAGAGTCGCCAAACCGACACAGCTTCGTCGCCGCTCGTCCATCACACCGTAAGACGGCCCCGCCACAGCCCCCGGCAACCGCATCCGTACCGGATTCGGATCATAAAGGGGGTCTCACAACATGACCGAGAGCACCGATCTGGCCATTGGGTATAGCGACGGCGACGTCGATACCAACAACACCGCCAATCCCACGCTCAACGCGCTGATCGAAGCGCGCTATTCACGCCGCGACACGCTGCGTTCGGGCGCCTCCGCGGCTGCCGTCGCAGTGTTCGGCGGCGGCATCCTCGCCGCGTGCGACAGTGCCAGCGCCGATGCCGACCCCTTCCCCAACCTCGCCTCGGTGGGTTCGTCGGGCAGCGCCAATTCGGGTCAGGTCGTCACGCTGACCGCCAGCGTGACCGACAACGGCCCGATCACCTCGGCCTGGGTGCAGACCAGCGGCCCTGCGGTCACGCTGATCAACGCCAGCTCGCTCAACGCCAGCTTCATCGCGCCCAGCGTGGCCGCGGCCACCGCGCTCGTCTTCCAGTATAGCGCGACCGACAGCGCCAGCCACACGACGCAGGGCAGCACCACCGTCACCGTTTCGCCCGCCGCGCTTGGCTTTGCCTCGCTGTCGAAGAACAAGAACGACGTCGTCACCGTCCCGGCGGGCTACACCGTCACCGTGATGACCCGTCTCGGCGATCCGATCGCCACCGGCGTCGCCGCGTACAAGAATGACGGTACCGACACCAATTTTGGCCAGCGCATCGGCGACCATGGCGACGCGCTCTACTGGTATGGCCTCTCGGCGGCCGGCGCGCGCGACGACAACAATTCGGTCCGCGGCCTGATGGTGCAGAACCACGAGAACCTCAACGTCCAGTATCTCCACCCCGCCGGCCCGACCAACACCCTGCCCCGCCCCGAAGCCGAGGCGATCAAGGAAATCGAGGCGCACGGCGTGTCGGTCACCGAATATGTCGAGGGCGCGAACCGCGCCTGGACCTATGTCCAGAACTCGACCTTCAACCGCCGCATCACCCCGAACACACCGGTCGTGTTCAACGGCCCGGTAAAGGGCACCCACTGGCTGTTCACCGCCCATTCGAACGACGGCACCACCGGCCGCGGCACGGTCAACAACTGCGCCAACGGCCATACCCTCTGGGGTACCAACATCACCTGCGAGGAAAACTGGGCAGGCTATTTCGCGCGTCCGAGCGCGGACAACGCCGCGCGCACCCCACGTGAGTTGGTCTCGCTGCGCCGCTATGGCGTCACCAGCACCAACGGCAACTACGCCTGGGCCTCGGTCGTTCCGGCCGATGCGTCGAACACGACCTTCAAGCGCTGGGATGCGCGCGCCACCGGCGCGTCGGCCACCGCCGACTATCGCAACGAGCCGAACCAGCTCGGCTGGTGCGTCGAGTTCGATCCCTATGACAAGGCCGCCGCGCCGCGGAAGCGCACGGCGCTCGGCCGCCTCGGCCATGAAGGTGCATGGCTCGGCAAGCTGACCCAGGGCAAGAAGGTCTCGGTCTATCTCGGCGACGATTCGCGCGGCGAGTATTTCTACAAGTTCGTCTCGAACGCGAACTGGGATGCGGCCGACGCGCAGAACGCCAACCGCCTGTCGATCGGCGACAAGTATCTCGACGCCGGTACGCTCTATGTCGCCAAGTTCGCGGCGAATGGCACCGGCAGCTGGGCTCCGCTGACCTTCGGCACGGTTCCCAACCGTCCGGCGCAGGGTTCGGACGTCGAATATGCGTTCGAGAGCCAGGCCGACATCCTCGTCAACACCCGCCTTGCCGGCGACGCGGTCGGCGCGACCAAGATGGACCGGCCGGAATGGACCGCCACCAACCAGGTGACGGGCGAGATTTACCTCACCCTCACCAACAACAACGCCACGCTGCGCCCGATCACCGGCACCGACGCAGCCAACCCGCGCCACTACAACGACCCGACAGGCCCCTCGAACACGGCTCAGTTCGGTAACCCGAACGGCCATATCCTGCGCCTGCGCGAGACCGGCGACGATCCCGCCTCGCTCACCTTCGCATGGGACATCTACCTGTTCGGCGCCGACTCGGCGGACTCGAACAGCGACGTCAACATCTCGGGCCTCACCGCCGCCAACGACTTCTCCAGCCCCGATGGTCTGTGGTTCTCGCGCCCGACCAACGCAGGCGGGCTGGTCAAGCCGCTGTTGTGGATCCAGACCGATGACGGCGCCTTCACCGATCGCACCAACAACCAGATGCTGGTTGCGATACCCGGCACGGTCGGCGACGGCGCGGCGGTGACGATCACCAATCGCGGCACCGGCGGCGCCACCGGGACGCAGGCTACGCGCCGCGGCGCGCTGGCGAGCGACACGACCCTCAAGCGCTTCCTGATCGGCCCGGTCGAGTGCGAGATCACCGGTGTGGACAGCACGCCGGACGGCCGCACGCTGTTCGTCGGCATCCAGCATCCTGGTGAGAACGGCACGCCCGCTGCGCCGTCCAGCGCCTGGCCGGCGAACCAGGCCAGCGGCACTGCACCTGCCGGCACCCGTCCGCGTTCGGCAATCGTCGCGATCACCAAGAATGACGGCGGCGTGGTCGGTCTCTGAGTTAAGCCCCCAACTCGATGGGGAGGCGGGGTTCGCCCCGCCTCCCCTATTTCTTTCGGGCTAGTTCGCGTCCGTCCGGCTGATGATCTTCGCGGTGCCGTCGCGCGTGATCGAGATGATGTGCGGGGTCTTGCCGCAATAGATGCGCCAGCTCGGGTTGCCGTTGACGGGATCGAAACGCTCGGTCTGCGTCACTTCCTGACAATTGAACCCCGCATCGCGCACTGCGCGCAGGAACACGCCATCCCGCGCCGCGGGCGCCAGCGCGAGCACCTCTGCCTGAACATTGGTCGCGCTCGCAACATTCTCCGCGACGGCGTTGGCGGCCGCCGCAGCATTCTCCGCTTTCTCGCCGCCGCCGCATGCACCGAGCAGAAGCGCTCCGGCCATCGCCACACCGATTTTCCGCATCTTTCCTATCTCCTTCACGGCGATAACGCCGATCGTCACGGCTTCGATCCGACCATTTTCAGAAACAGCCGCGTCGCGCGTTCCACGCGCGCGCGGATCACCTCGGCCGAAGGCGCGGGTTCAAGCCCAAGCTTGATCCCCATGTCCGAAAGCCCCTGCCACAGGCCGCAAAGATCCTCCGCGGCCATCCAGGGGTCATCAATCTCGATCTCGCCCTGATCCGCCGCCTCGCTTAGCGCATCGGCCAGCCGTCCGATGCACAGCGCAGGCCCGGCCTGATAGAAGCGCTCGGCCAGCCGTCGCGACTGGGCGATTTCGTTCATCAGCACCCGGTCGACCGCGATATGTTCCTCGCTGAAGATGAACTCCATCAGCATGATGCCATAGGCGTTGAGCCGCTCCTCGAGGCATCGGCCCGCGGCGACGCCATCGTCGAACACCGCCGCCATCCGCCCGCTTTCGGCACGGATCACTTCCTCGAACAAGGTCTCCTTGTCGCCGAAGCGGCTGTACACCGTTACCTTGGAGACCCCGGCCGCCTGCGCAATGTCCTCGATTGTCGCAGCCTGGAAGCCGCGCGCGAAAAAGGCTGCCCGCGCGGCTTCGATGATCGCACCATATTTGGCTGGGTCACGCGGACGGCCGGCGCGCCGCGGTTCGACCGCGAAGCCGCCGGCCTTTTCGACCACGCTCAGCGCTCGTACGCCTTGGGCAGGGCGCCTTCCTTCGGATCGAAGTAGCGCTGCTTGAGCTTGTCCTGCCGCGTTGCCAGCGGCTGCTCGACCCCATCGATCCATACGCGCGTGGCCGCGGTGCCGATCTCCAGCGGGTCGCCATCCCACACCACCACGTCGCCGCGGCGGCCGGGGCGCAGCGATCCGAACTCGCCGCCCATTCCCATCGCCTCGGCGGGCTTGGAGCTGATCGACGCGAAGGCCTGTCCCCAGTCCAGCCCCGCCGCGCCCGGGATCTTGCCCAGCGCCACGAGGTTGCCGGCATATTGCTTCACCAGCCGCGCCTGCCGCGTCTCGTCGTCATTGATCATGCCGATGCCGACGGTCACGCCCGCCGCCTGCAGCCGCCCGATATTCGACTGGGTCGCGGCAAGCTGCTCGAACGAGGCGGGCAGATCGGCCAGCGCCGATGCCAGCACGGGCACCCTCGCCGCGGCGATCTGCCGCGCCACGGTCCAGCCCTCGGTCGCGCCGACCAGCACCAGCTTGAGCCCCGGCACCTCGCGCTTGAGGTCGAGCATCACCAGAATGTCCGACGCGCGCTCGACATGAACCAGCAGCGGCACGATGCCGTTGACCACCGGCACCAGCGCCTGCGCGTCGGCACGGGTCAGCAGCGCATCCTTGCCGCGATCGGCGAAGCTGCCCGGCGCGCGGGCATAGTCGCGCACCTCGAACAGGATGTTCTTGAGCATTGCATAGGCCGCCGGGCGACTGCCGCCAGCGCGCGCGGCGCCGGTCTCGCCATATTCCATGAACTGGAAGGCGCGAGCCTTGGTCACCGCATCCAGGTCGGAACCCAGATCGATGATCGCACCCTGCCCGCCAAAGATCGACCCGCGCGCCTGCGGGGCGACCACAGCACGCGTAATGCCCTCGGCGCGGTTGAGCGTGATCGCGCTGGTCTTGGGGTTCACCGCGGGCACCACGTCGATCGCGGCGTTGAACGGCGAGCTGCCCGCCCCCGCGTCGTTGGTCTCGCTGACCCCGTCGACCTCGACGATGCCCATCCGCGTGAAGCCGGCGAAGATGCCCGGCGTCACCCAGCGGCCGCCCGCGTCCACCACCGGGACGCCAGCCGGCACCGCGACGCCTCTCCCGGCCGCGACGACGCGCCCGTCGCGCACCACCACCGTGCCGCCCTCAACCGGCGCGGAGCCGTCACCGATGACCAGCTTGGCATTGGTCACCGCCACAGTCTGCGCGGCGGCGGGGAATGCCGCGCCCAGCGCGGCTGCTGCTGTCAGAAGGAGCGCCTTCATTTCACGTCTCCTTCACCCGGCTGGCCCAGCTCGAAGTCCGATACCGGCCTCCGTTTCGGATCGAGCGCATCATAGAGCAACGCCCCGTCGATCCACACCTTCTCGGGCCTCGTGTAGACGCTGAACGGATTGCCGTTCCACAGCACCACGTCGGCCATCTTGCCCGCCTTGAGGCTGCCGGTGACGCTATCGATGCCCAGCGCTTTGGCGGGGGTGATCGCCGCCCATTTCCACGCGGTCTCCTCGGACACCTCGAAGCCTGCGCGCTTCGCCGACGCGCGCACCTTGGCGATCTCCTGATTGAGCCGCTGGATGCCGTTGGCGTCGTCCGAATGGATCATCCCGCACGCGCCTTCACGCTCGAGGATCGCGAGATTCTCGCCGATCGCGTCATAGGACTCCATCTTGAAGCCCCACCAGTCCGCCCACACCGCGGCGCAGGTGCCGTTGGCCTTGAGCAGATCGGCAATCTTGTAGGCCTCCACCGCGTGATGGAATGTCCCTACCTTGTACCCGAACTCCTTGGCCATATCGAGGACGATGGCCATCTCGTCGGCGCGGTAGCAGTGGTTGTGGATGATGATCTCGCCGTCGAGCACGCCCCGCAGCGTGTCCATCGCCAGATCGCGGGTCGGCGCTTCGCCGCCCTTCTCCTCATATTTGTCCCAGCGCTTCTTATATTCCTGCGCCTTGGCCCAGGTGCCGCGGTCGACCGCGATATTGCCCATCCGGGTCGAGGGCATCCGCCCCTTGCCTCCATAGACGCGCTTCGGATTCTCGCCGCACGCCATCTTGAGGCCATAGGGCGCGCCGGGGAACTTCATCCCCTGCATCGTCCGTGCATAGACGTTCTTGAGCGTCACGCTGCGCCCGCCGAACAGATTCGCCGATCCGGGCAGGATCTGCAGCGTCGTGACGCCGCCATTGGCCAGCGCACGACTGAAGCCCGGATCCTGCGGCCATACGCTATGCTCCGCCCAGACTTCGGCGGTCACCGGTCCGGTCATCTCGTTGCCGTCCGAATGCGCCTGCACGCCGGGGCTGGGATAGTCGCCCAGATGGCTGTGCACGTCGATCACACCCGGCGTCACATATTTCCCGCGCCCGTCGATCACGCTCGCGCCCTCGGGCGCCGAAATCGACTGGCCGACCTCGACGATCTTGCCGTCACGGAACAGCACCGCGCCATTGTCGATCCGCCCGCCTTCACCGTCCAGGACGGTGACGTTGGTCAGCAGCGTCGGCACGCCCGGATAAGCCCGGTAGGTCGAAGGATAGGGGTTGTGGTCGAACCCCTTGCCCTTGCCGGGGCCGCGCTGCGCAGGCGCGTCCGATGCGGCGCTCTTGGGCTTGTCCTCCGCGCTGGCTGCGCAAGCCGCCAAGCTCGCGGCGGCGGTGACGCCGATAATGGTACGGATCAACTTGGCTGCCTCCCTGCTCGTTCTTCCCGGTTTCAAAAGCCACCGGTTTCCCAACCGTTAGGAGCGAAAAGCGTTGCGCGCAATTTGGCTATTTGCTCCAACCGTCGCGATGGGGGGATTCGCGTGACCACGGCACCGGCCGCACAGGGAGGCGCCCCGCAGCCCGCAGCCTTTGGCGATCCTGCGGCGATCGATGCCGCGCATCGTGCTGTCCGTGCCGATTCGTCGATCCAGTTCGACCTCCCCTGGCAACAGCCCGACCCCGCCAACCCGCCCCCGCGCTGGCTGATCGAACTGTTCCAGTCGCTCGGCCGCTTCGTCGATTGGGTCGGCGGCGGCTGGTATGTGCTGATGTGGGCCGCCATCGCGGTGGTCGCCATCGCGATCCTGCTCGCGCTCTTCCCCACGGTCCGCGAATGGTTTGCCGCCCGCCTGCTGCGCCGGGACGAAGCCGCGCCCGAAGCTCCGCGCTGGGCGCCCGATGCCCAGGTTGCACGCGCGCTGCTCGACGAGGCGGACCGGCTCGCCGCCGCCGGCCGCTATGCCGAGGCGGTCCGCCTGATCCTCCACCGCAGCATCGAGGATATCGAGAAGTGGCGCGGCGATTCGCTCCGCCCCTCGCTCACCAGCCGCGACATCGCCGCCTTCGAAAGCCTGCCCGACGCCGCCCGCAGCGTGTTCCGCCGCATCGTCGCCGATGTCGAGCGCAGCCTGTTCGGCGGCAACGCGCTGGGTGAGACCGACTGGACCCGCGCCCGTGCCGACTATGCGGGCTTCGCGCTGGCCAATAGCGAACGGCGCCGATGAGCAGCGAGACCGCCAGCCCCTTCCACAAGCGCACCGTACTGCTGCTGATCGTGGCAGGGCTGGTCCTGATGCTCGGCTTCCTGCTGGTCAACGCCTATGGCGACCGGATCGAACGGCAGCGCGGCAACACCCCCAGCCCCGCCTCGCGCTTCGCCACGGGCTTCAAGGGACTCAGCGACCTGATCGAGAAATCGGGCGGCACTGTCAGCCTCTCGGGCGACGCTACCGACCGACCGCAGCACGGACTGATGATCCTCACCCCCAATCTCCGCACCAAGCCCGACGAGCTCATGGCGGCGCTGAGCGATGCGGCAGACGAAGCCGCACCGGTGCTGATCGTCCTGCCCAAATGGGCGACCCGGCCGCAGAAGCGCAGCCCCAGGCGCGAGGAGCGCCTCACCGGCGCCCCGCCGGAGACGCTCGCACGGATGCTGGCCCCGCTCGCGAAGGTCGAGGTGCGCCAGACCGAGAAGGTAAAGCTGCTCTACCCCACCAGCCTCAAGCTGCGCCCCTTCCGTACGCCGGAGACCGTCCAGTCGATCGACGGCGAGAAGATCTACCCGTTGATCACCGCATCGGATGGCAACGCCGTGCTGGCCGAGCTGCCGGGCAAGCAGGTCTACATCCTCGCCGACCCCGACCTGCTCAATAATTTCGGCCTTGCCGAGCGCCAGAACGCCTTCGCCGCAACCGCCCTGCTCGCCGCGCTCGACCCCGACAATCCGGGGACGATCGTGTTCGACACGATGCTTCCCTATGGTCCCGGTGGCCGCAATCTCGCCCAGCTGATGTTCGAGCCGCCCTTCCTCGGAGTCACGCTCGCGCTGCTCGCCGCCGCGCTGCTCGCCGGGATCGCGACCTGGGCGCGCTTCGGGCCGCCGCGGCGGGAGCCGCGCGCGGTCGCGTTCGGCAAGCGTGCTCTCATCGAGAATATCGTCAGCCTCGCCCGGCGTGCCCAGCGCGTGCGCGAAGGCGGCGGCGCCTATGCCGATTCGGTTCGCGACTGGGCCGCGCGGCGCCTCGCCCTACCCCGCACCCTGCAGGGCGAGGCGCTCGACGCGCATCTCGACGCGCTCCCGACCCAGACCCCCTATGCCGCCACGATCGACCGCGTGCGCAACGCGAAGACCGAGGCGGAACTGCTCCACGCGGCGCAGAAACTCGACGATTGGCGAAAGGAAGTGAAGGCATGACACTCGAAGACGTCCGCGCATTCGGCGCGGCGATCGATGCCGAGGTATCGAAGGCGGTGGTCGGCCAGTCGGTCGCGACGCGCCTCCTCACCGTCGCCCTGCTCTCGGGCGGTCATGTCCTGCTCGAAGGCGCGCCCGGCACCGCGAAGACCCTGCTCGCCCAGAGCTTCGCGCGCACGCTCGGCCTCCAGTTCGGGCGTATCCAGTTCACCCCCGATCTGATGCCCGGCGACATTCTCGGCACCAGCCTGTTCAACTTCCAGACCTCGACCTTCGAGTTGAAGCGCGGCCCGGTTTTCACCGAGTTGCTGCTCGCGGACGAAATCAACCGTACCCCGCCAAAGACCCAGGCCGCACTTCTTCAGGCGATGCAGGAGCGCACCGTAACCATCGACGGTGACACGGAAAAGCTGTCCGATCACTTCACCGTGGTCGCGACGCAGAACCCGATCGAGCAGCAGGGTGTCTACCCCCTGCCCGAGGCCCAGCTCGACCGCTTCCTGTTCAAACTGGCGATCGACTATCCTGGCGAAGAGGCCGAACGCGCGATCGTCGCGCAGTACGGCACACGCACCGGATCGCCCCGGCCCGAGGATAGCGGGGTTGCGCAGGTCGCCGATCACGCCGGAATTGCCGCGGCGAGTTCTGCAGTCCTCGGCGTCCGTCTGGCCGACGAAGTGATCGCTTATGTCGTGTCGTTGATCCGTTCGACGCGCGGCCATCCCGATATCGCCAATGGCGCCAGCCCCCGCGCCGCTTCGGCGCTCGCCGCCGCCGCCCGCGCTGCTGCGGCGCTGGAGGGGCGCGACTATGTGATCCCCGATGACGTCAAGCTGCTCGCCCAGCCCCTGCTGCGTCACCGCGTGGTGCTGTCGCCTGCGGCGGAAATCGACGGGCGCCGCGCCGACGATATCGTCGCCCAGCTCATCGACCGGGTCGAGGCGCCGCGTTGATCGTTCCCACCCAGCGCGCCGTGGCGCTGGTGCTGGCGGGGGCTCCGCTGGCGCTGGTGCTGGGCGTCATGCGCCCGGACGGGTGGCTGCTGGCGTTGCTCTGGGTGTTTGCGATCCTCGTCCTGACGCTGCTCGACGGTGCACTCGCACCGCGGCTTCGCGACGCTGATCTCGCCGTTTCACCTCCTGGCGCGGTCGAGGTCGGCGACCGCGTCCAGCTTTCGCCCGCGGGCGGCAGTGCCCTGCGCTATGCCGCAGATGTCGGCGCACCGCTCGATCCCGCCGACGCCCCCCTCACCTGGTCGGCCGCCCGCCGCGGCACCGCACGGGTCGCACGTATCTGGGGCCGCGCCGCCGGCCCGCTCGGCCTCGCCTGGCGTCAGCGCAGCCGCGCGCTCGATAGCGAGATCCGCGTCCTCCCCAGCCTTCGCCCGGTGCGCGAACAGGGCATGCGCCAGTTCCTGCGCAGCCGCCAGTTCGGCACGCGTATCCGCCCGGACAGCGGCGACGGCACCGAATTCCAGTCGCTCACCGATTTCCAGCCGGGCATGGAGCGCCGCGCGATCGACTGGAAGGCATCGGCACGCCACTTCTCGCTGCTGGCGCGTGAATTCCGTACCGAGCGTGACAACAGCGTCGTCTTCGCGATCGATTGCGGTCGTGCGATGAGCGAGCCGGTCGACGGCCAGCCGCGCATCGACCGCGCCGTTTCCGCCGCCTTGCTCGCCGCCTTCGTCGCGCTCAAGTCGGGCGATCAGGTCCGCCTCTTCGGCTTCGCCGGCCGCCCCAGCGCGGATTCGGGCAGCGTGTCGGGCACCGCGGGCTTCGCCACGCTCCACCGCACCGCGGCGGGGATCGACTATGGCACGCAGGAGAGCAACTACACGCTCTCGCTGGTCACGCTCGATCAGCGGCTCCAGCGCCGCAGCCTCGTCATCCTGTTCACCGAATTCACCGATCCCACCGCCGCCGAACTGATGATTGCCGCCGCTACGCGGATGCTCAAGCGCCACCGTGTGCTGTTTGTCCTGTTCCACGATACCGAACTGGATGCACTGCTCGATGCCCGGCCCGATGAGGCGGACGACGTGATCCGCACCAACATCGCCCACAGCCTGATCCGCGAGCGCCGCATTGTCATCGAACGCCTCCGCCGCCTCGGCATCGACGTGCTGGAGGCCGCACCCGACGATCTCGCGCTTGCGTTGGCCGAACGCTATGTCCGGGACCGCGAACGCCCATGAGCAGCGCAGCAACCCCCGCCTTCGGCGTCCGCCATTTCCGTGCCGAGCGCGAAGCCGACTGGCAGCGGCTCGAAGCCCTGCTCGATCTGGTCGAGAAGAAATCGCCCAAGCGCCTCACCAACGATGATCTGGTCGAGCTTCCCCGCCTCTACCGCGCCACCCTGTCGGCGCTGTCGATCGCGCGCGAAACCTCGCTCGACGCATCGATGACCGCCTATCTGGAGAGCCTCTCCACCCGCGCCTATTTCGTCCTCTACGGCTGCCGCGATCCGCTCTGGCGGCAGATCGGCGGCTTCTTCACCCATGGCTGGCCCGCTGCGGTGCGCGGCATGGCCGGCGAGACGCTGCTGATCGCAGCGCTATTCTTCGCCTGCGTGCTCGCGGGCTATTTCCTCGTCGTCAGCGATCCCGCCTGGTTCAACGCGCTGATGCCCGCCGAAATGGCGGGCGGGCGCGACATGAATGCCACCGCCCAATATCTCCGCTCGACCCTCTACGACGCGCCCGACCATGGCGGACTCGAGGTGTTCGCCACCTATCTCTTCACCCATAATGCACAGATCTCGATCCTGGCGTTCGCACTCGGCTTCGCATTCGCCATCCCCACCTTCTTCCTGATCGCCAGCAATGGCGTACTGCTCGGCGCCATGTATGCGGTGTTCGTGCCCAAGGGGCTTGGCTACGGCTTCACCGGCTGGCTGCTGATCCATGGTTCGACCGAGCTCAGCGCGATCATTCTTGCCGGTGCCGCGGGCCTGCATATCGGCCGCGCCGTCGCCTTTCCGGGACAGCGCACGCGCATGGCCGCCGCGGGCGAAGCGGGGCGCCGCGCCGCACTGGTGATGATCGGCGTGGTCATCATGCTGCTCGTCGCCGGCCTGCTCGAAGGGTTCGCGCGCCAGCTCATCACCGGCGATTCCGCCCGCTACGGTATCGCCGCGACGATGTTCGCGATCTGGGTCGCCTATTTCGCGCTCGGGGGCCGCCGCGCGCATGGCTAAACGTCCCAAGGTGAAGCCAACCCGGGCTAGTGATATCGAGCGCCGCACGCGCGCGCTGGTGACGCCCGAGGGGGTGACGCTGCATCTGCGCCTCGCCACCGCCGGCTCCCGCGCCGGTGCGTTCACGATCGACGCGCTGATCATGCTCGCGGTGCTGATCGCGCTCACGGCCGGGGCGATCACGCTGTGGGGCAGCACCGGCAGCGGTGGTCCGGCCGCGATCATCTGGCTGCTCGGCTTCTTCCTGCTGCGCAATTTCTACTTCACGCTGTTCGAAAGCGGCACGCGCGCCGCCACGCCCGGCAAGCGCGCGCTCAAGCTGCGGGTCGTCGCACGCGACGGCGGGCGGCTGACCGGCGGCGCGATCCTCGCGCGCAACCTGATGCGCGAGGTGGAGGTGTTCCTCCCCCTCATCTTCCTGATGGTCGCGCAGGCAGAGGGGTTCAGCAATCGCTGGCTCGGCCTGCTCGGCCTGGGCTGGACCGCGATCTTCATCTTCATGCCGCTGTTCAACCGCGACCGGCTGCGCGCAGGCGACCTGATCGCGGGAACCTGGGTGGTGGAGAATGAGCGGCCGAAGATCGCGCCCGACCTCCTCGCTGCCAATGATCGCGACACGATCGACGCCTATGGCTTCACGCCGCAGGAGCTGGAAACCTATGGCCAGTTCGAGATCCAGCGTCTGGAGGAAGTGCTCCACCGCAACGATCCCGACACGCTCATCACCGTCGCAGGCGTCATCCGTCGCAAGATCGGCCGCCGCGACGAAGGCGGCAACTGGAGCCACGACCGCGATTTTCTCGAAGCCTATTATGCCGCAACACGTCTGCATCTCGAGCGCCGTTTGCTGTTCGGTCAACGCAAGCGCGACAAGTTCGATTCCGCCGGTTAAAGGACCGGGATGACCGACACCACGTCCGCCGCCGTCCAGCCCGCACGCGACACCGCGGGCGTCATCGCGCCGCCGCCGCTGATCTATCTCGGCTTCCTGATCCTCGGCCTCGCGCTCGAGTTCCTGGTGGTACGCACCCAGGGCCTCGACATGCCCGTCTCGTTGCGCTGGACCGTGGTCGCGACCCTTCTCCTCATCGGCGCCGCCGCGATCACGGCGGCGGTGCTGCGCCTCCGTCGCGCCGGCACACCCGCCCCGCCCTGGCAGCCCACCACCGCGTTCGTCGCGCAGGGCATCTACCGCTTCACGCGCAACCCGATGTACCTCGGCATGACGCTGATCTACTGCGCGATCGCCGTCGCCGCCGACGCGCCCGCGGTATTCTGGATGCTGATCCCGCTCGCCATGACGATTCATTATGGCGTCGTGCTGCGCGAGGAGCGCTACATGGCCGGCAAGTTCGGCGCGGCCTATATCGACTACGCCAACAGCGTCCCGCGCTGGCTGTGAGCGGCCGGGCGTGACCCGGCGCGAAATCCTCAAGGCGGGCGCGATGCTCATAGGCGGCAGTGCCACCGCGTGTACGCAGGATCCGCCTGCGGCCGCCCCACGCTACGAAATGCCGCTCGAAAGCGCGCCGCACCAGCGCACGCTGATGCAATGGCCCGTCGCAGTCGGCGTCTATGGCGCGCGCGATCTCGCGGCAGTGCAGTCGGCGATCGCCAGCATCGCCAACGCGATCGCCGCGTTCGAGCCGGTGGCGCTGCTCGCGGCGCCCGGCGCGCGCGGCCTGGATCACGCCCGCTTCAGCCGGGAGGTCGAATTCTGGGACATTCCCACCGACGACCTCTGGTGCCGCGACAGCGGCCCCACCTTCGTCCGCGCAGCCGATGGAAGTCTCGCGGTCTCGCACATCCGTTTCAACGGCTGGGGCAACAAGCAGCGCCACGCCCATGACGGACGGATCGCAGCCGCGGTCGCCACGCGCCTCGGGCTCCCGCTGATCGACAGCGGCGTGGTGGGCGAACAGGGCGGCGTCGAGCATGACGGCGCCGGCACGATGCTCGCCCATGCCAGTTGCTGGGTGAATGACAACCGCAATCCCGGCCTCTCCGCCGACCAGATCGCTGCGCGGCTCGGCACCGCGCTGGGGGTGGAGAAGATGATCTGGGCGCCCGGCGTCAAGGGTGCCGACATCACCGACCATCATATCGATTCGCTCGCGCGCTTCGTCGGTCCCGGCCGCGTTCTCATCCAGGTCGACGAGCAGGTCGACCGCGACGATCCCTGGTCAGTCGCCGCGCACAGGACCCTCGCGGTCCTCCAAGGCGCCACCGATGCGCGCGGCCGCAAGCTGGAGATCATCCGCCTGCCCGATCCTGTCGAAATCCGCTCCGACGACCCGGATTTCGTGTCGAGCTACATCAACTATTATGTCTGCAACGGCGCGGTCATCGCCCCACAGTTCGGCGATGCGCATGCCGACGACAAAGCGCGCGAAACGCTGGCAGCGCTCTATCCCGGCCGCAAGATCGTCCAGTTGAACATCGACGCGCTGGGTGCATCGGGCGGCGGCATCCACTGCGCGACGCAGCAGCAGCCCGCCTGAGGGTTACCCCTCGCGCTTCCCGAAGAAATGCTCGACGATATGTTCGGCGATCCGGGCCGGGCGCAGCGTCTGCGCATCGACACAGCACCAGCGCGACTTGACCTCGGCCAGCACCTCGTCGCCGCGGCGGATGATAGTCTCGTAAAAGGCACTGACACCCTGCACCTTCTCGAGCAGCACCGTCGCCACCACCTCGTCGTTCAGAAAGGCGGGTTTGCGATAGGTGATCTCATGCTTCAGCGCGACCCACAGGTGCTTTGCGACCTCCTCGGTCGGCGCCAGCTTCTGCCAATGGCTCAGAACGGCCTCCTGTACCCACTTGAGGTAACTGGCATTATTCACATGCCCCATGAAGTCGATGTCCGCCGGATCGACGGGGATCGGAACATCGAACGGGGCAGAAGCGCGGGTCATGAACTGACCTTAACGTAAACTACTGGAGCGCGCGAGAAGATTCGGTACCAACACGGCGCTTGAAGATTTTTTAGAACTGGCGGTATGCTGCTTGCAACCAGGAGGATTGCCAGCATGACCGACCTTCCCGCGCACGCGCGCCAGCTCTTCTCGACCGTCACAGACGACGGCCAGCTCCAGCTTTCCCTCCGCGACGTTCAAGTCCCCGCACCCAGCGGGGATGAAGTGCTGGTGCGGATCGAAGCCACACCGATCAACCCCTCCGATCTCGCCGTGCTGCTCAGTGCCGCCGACGGAAATGCCTTCACGATCACCGCCAACGGTGCGGCTGCCCCCCTTCCCGAAACCGCTCTCCGCGCGCTCGCGCCGCGCCTCGGCAAGTCCCTCCCGATCGGCAACGAAGGCGCCGGCACGGTCGTCGCTGCGGGCGACGATCCCGCCGCGCAGGCCTTGCTCGGCAAGACCGTCGCAGCCGCAGGCGGCGCCTTCTATGCGCAATACCGCCTGCTCCGCGCGCGGGAGTGCGCGCCCCTCCCCGACGGCGTCAGCGCGGAAGAAGCTGCATCCTCCTTCGTCAACCCGATGACCGTGCTCGCGATGATCGGCACGATGCGGCGCGAGGGCTATACCGGCCTCGTCCATACCGCCGCCGCCTCCAACCTCGGCCAGATGCTGGTCAAGCTGACGCAGGGCGAAGGCGTTCCCCTCGTCAACATCGTCCGCAGCCAGGCGCAGGCCGATCTGCTCCGGAGCCTGGGCGCCACCCATGTCGTCGACAGTACCGCCCCCGATTTCATGGCCGCCCTGATCGACGCCATCGCCGAAACCCAGGCCTTTCTTGCCTTCGATGCGATCGGGGGCGGCAGGCTCGCCGGGCAGATTCTCAACGCGATGGAGGCCGCCGCGGTGCGCACCAATCCGGCCAACGGCCCCTATGGCTCCAGCACGATGAAGCAGGTCTATATCTATGGCGGGCTCAACATGGCGGCGACCGAGATCAGTCGCGGCTTCGGGATGAAATGGGGCGTCGGCGGCTGGCTGCTCACCCCCTATCTGATGGAGGCCGGGGGCGAAGAGGTGATGCGGATGCGGGCCAAGGTCGCGGCAGAGATCCGCACGACCTTCGCCAGCGCCTATACCAGCCGCATCACCCTCGATCAGGCGGTCCAGCCCGACATCATCGCCGCCTACAACCGGCGCGCGACAGGCGAGAAATACCTGATCCTGCCCAACGGCTAGGGTCAGGCTACCGCCATCAGGCTCGCATTCCCCCCGGCCGCTGTGGTGTTGACCGAGGTCGAGACCTCCTCGACCAGCCAGTCGAGCCGCGGCGTGCCGGCTTGTGCCAGCACGATCGGCCCGGGCAACGCGGCGATATCGGCCAACACCGCAAGCCGAGCGGCAGCATCGCCCTCGATCAGCGCGCCACTATATGGCCCCGCCTTGCGCCAGTCGTCCGCCCAGTTCAGCCGCGCAGCGACGCGCTCGGGCAGCCCCGCCAGTTCGCCGCGCAATGCCGGCTTGCCGATCACCGCGCGGTTGCCGGTCGCCAACACCGCCGCGACCTGCGCAATCAACCCCTCGCGCGTCTCTGGCAGCAGCAGGACGTTGCCGCGCGGATGCAATGCATAGACGTTGCGCTCGCCCACAGGCCCGGGCAACTCGACCTCGGCGCCCAGCAGCGACGCGTCACCCGCTGCCCGCACGGCCTCGCCTTCATCGCCCAGCCACAACGCGAAGTCGCGCAGCGCGGGATCGCTCTTGGCCGACGCCACACCGGTCGGCACCGTCACCGCCTGGACCAGCCGGCCAAGGTAGAGCGGCCCGCCCGCCTTCGGCCCGGTGCCCGAAAGCCCGCGCCCGCCGAACGGCTGAACGCCCACCACCGCGCCAATGATGTTGCGGTTGATATAGAGGTTGCCCGCTTCGACCCGCTGGCTGACATGCGCGATCGTCTCGTCCAGCCGCGTATGCAGGCCGAAGGTCAGGCCGTATCCCGTGGCGTTGATCGCATCGATCACCCGGTCGAGGTCACGGCGCCTGTAGCGCACGACATGCAGCACCGGCCCGAACACCTCACGCTCCAGATCGGCGATGCTCTGCAACTCGATGATCGTCGGCGGGACGAACGTGCCCTGCGCGGTCTCACCCGCCAACTCGATCTGCTCGACAGCACGGCCCATGCCGCGCATTTTCGCGATATGGCCGTCGATATTGGCCTTGGCCTCGGCGGTGATCACCGGACCGATGTCAGTCGAAAGACTGTCGGTCCGCCCGATCGACAGCTCATGCAGCGCACCCTTGAGCATCGCCAGGATACGGTCCGCGACATCGTCCTGCAGGCATAGCACGCGCAGTGCCGAGCAACGCTGCCCCGCGCTGTCGAAGGCTGAGGCGATCACGTCGCCCACCACCTGCTCGGCCAGCGCCGAGCTGTCGACAATCATGGCGTTCTGCCCGCCGGTTTCGGCGATGAAGGGTACGGGCGCACCGTCGGCGGTCAGCCGCTTGGCCAGTTCCTTCTGGATGATCCGTGCGACCTCGGTCGATCCGGTGAACATCACCGCCTGCGTCCCCGGTGCCGAGACCAGGGCCGCGCCGATCCGCCCATCGCCCGGCACCAGCTGCAGCGCCGCGGCGGGAACCCCCGCGTCATGCAGGATCGCGACGCCCTGAGCCGCGATCAGCGGGGTCTCCTCAGCGGGCTTGGCCAGCACGGCGTTGCCTGTCACCAAGGCCGCCGCGACCTGGCCAGTGAAGATCGCCAGCGGGAAATTCCACGGGCTGATGCAGGTGACGGCACCCAGCGGCTTGTGCGCCACGCCCAAGGTCGCGCGGGCCTGCGCGGCATAGTAGCGCAGGAAGTCGATCGCCTCGCGTACCTCGGCGATCGCATTGGGCGCCGACTTGCCTGCCTCGCGCATGATCAGACCCATCAGGATCTGCATCCGCTCCTGCATGATGTCGGCGGCGCGATCGAGACACGCCGCGCGATCGGCCGGCGCCACCGCAGCCCAGTCCGCCGCGGCCGCCTGTGCTGCCGCAACCGCAGCTTGCGCCGCCTCGGGGCTCACCTCGACCACCGTGCCGACGACATCCTTGCCGTCCGCCGGATTGTACACCGGGCGTGACGTACCGATCCGGTCGGCCGGTTCCGCCGCCCAGCCCGCCGCTGCGCTCGCCGTGAGCGCCTCGCCCAGCTCCGCCAGCACCGTCTCGTTCGACAGGTCGAGCCCGTCCGAATTACGCCGCGCGCCATAGAGGCCTGCAGGCAGCGCGATCAGCGGATGCTTGGCGCCGACCACGTCCATCGACCGCACCTGATCGACCGGATCGGCGACCAATTCCGCGATCGACACCTCGGGATCGGCGATACGGTTGACGAAGGACGAGTTGGCGCCGTTCTCGAGCAGGCGGCGCACCAGATAGGCGAGCAGCGTCTCGTGCGTCCCGACCGGTGCATAGATGCGGCACGGCCGGTTCAATTTCGTCGCGCCGACCACCTCGTCGTACAGCGGCTCGCCCATGCCGTGCAGGCATTGGAACTCATAGTCGCCGAGGGCGAAGTCTGGTCCGGCCATCTGATAGATCGTTGCCAGCGTCTGCGCATTATGTGTCGCAAACTGCGGAAAAACCCTGCCTTTCGCTGCCAGCAGCTTGCGCGCACAGGCGATGTACGCGACGTCGGTATAGATCTTCCGCGTATAGACAGGGAAGTCGGGCAGCCCATCGACCTGCGCGCGCTTGATCTCCGCGTCCCAATACGCGCCCTTGACCAGCCGCACCATGATCCGCCGCTCGGCGCGCTCGGCGAGATCGACGATCCAGTCGATCACGAACGGGCAGCGCTTGCCATAGGCCTGCACCACGAAGCCGAGCCCGTCCCAGCCCTTGAGGTCGGGATCCAGCGCCAGGCTTTCGAGCAGGTCGAGCGACAGCTCCAGCCGATCGGCTTCCTCGGCATCGATGTTGAAGCCGATGTCATAGCCCTTGGCCAGCACCGCCAGCGCCTTCACCTTGGGCAGCAGCTCGCTCATCACCCGCGCGGCCTGCGCCCGGGCATAGCGCGGATGCAGCGCCGACAATTTGATCGAGATGCCCGGCCCGCCGACCACGCCACGTCCCGCCGACGCCTCACCGATCGCGCGCACGGCATTCTCGTAGTCGCGATAATAGCGATCGGCGTCGGCCATGGTCGTCGCCGCCTCGCCCAGCATGTCGTAGCTGTACTGGAAGCCACGCGCCTCCAGCGTGCGTGCCCGCTTCAGCGCCTCGGCGATGGTCTCGCCGGTCACGAACTGCTCGCCCATCATCCGCATCGCCATGTCGACGCCGCGGCGGATCACCGGCTCGCCCGCGCGCGCGATCAGCCGGGTCAGCGCAGCACCCAGCCCCGCATCGTTGACGCTCCCTGTCAGCTTGCCCGTGACCACCAGACCCCAGGTCGCCGCGTTGACGAAGAGCGAACGCCCATCGCCGATATGCGACTTCCAGTCGCCATCGGCGATCTTGTCGCGGATCAGGGCATCGCGCGTGTCGTCGTCGGGAATGCGCAGCAGCGCTTCGGCCAGACACATCAGCGCCACGCCCTCCTGGCTCGACAGCGCATACTCCTGCACCAGTCCCTCGACCCCGGTACCCTTGTGCTTGGCGCGCAGCGCGGTGATCAGCATCGCCGCGGTGATCCGCGCCGCCTCGCGCGTGCCCTCCGGCAGCGTCGCCTGCTCGACCAGCGCGGGAAGGCATTCCGGCTCGGGCCGGCGATAGGCTGCGGTGATCGCCGCGCGCAGCGGGGTCTGCGGACGGATCGGCGGGGCGAAATCGGAGAAAGGCGCGGTCATCGATGAACCTCGTGAGCGGGGTGATCGCCCCACCATATCAGCTTCACGCACCGCGATTGGACTTTTGAGAGCCACTTCGCGTATCATCTTGCCTTCATTTTCAGGCATCAGAAGGAAAATATGACCGATAGAGGCGGCGATCCGGTCATTCTGGATACCTTCGACCGCAAGATCATCGACGTCCTGCGCGCGGACGGCCGCATCGCCATCACCGACCTTGCCGCACGCGTGGGCCTGTCCAAGACGCCATGCCAGGTCCGCCTGAAGCGCCTTATCGCCAACGGCACGATCCGCGGCTTCCGCGCCATCGTCGATCCCGCCCGCCTCGGCCTCGACCATATCGCCTTTGCCGAGGTGAAACTGTCGGACACGCGCGAGGAGGCGCTCGCCGCCTTCCGTCAGGCGGTGCTCAGGATCCCCGAGGTCGAGGAATGCCATATGATCGCGAGCAGCTTCGACTATCTGCTCAAGGTCCGCACCGCCGACATCCGCCGCTATCGCGAGGTGCTGGGTGAGCGTATCTCCAGCCTCCCGCACGTCGCCAGCACCTCCACCTTCGTCGCGATGGAGACGATCCGCGACTCCGGAATGGGCGGCGCTTAAGCTGACCTTCAGGTCGGCATTCCTATATCCGCCACAATGACCGCGCCCGCCGCCTCCCCGCAGACCAGCCGCCGCGCCCCCTGGGCGCTGTGGACGACGCTGCTCGCGATGCTGCTGGCGTTGCAGGCATCGGCCGGGACGATCCGCCCGGCCGCTGCCATCGAAGCCGGTGCCATCGCGGCGAAACTGACCCTTCCCGCTCCCTTCGCGGCGCAGTTCCGCGAGACCGGCCATGCGCTCAAGGCCGCCGGTCAGCGCCTCAATGCCGCCAAGCCGGACGACGACCATGACGGCGCGACGCCGCCGCTTCCGTCCGGCATTGCCGCCCTTGCCATCCCGGCGGCGCAGACCGGTCTCCACACCCCCTCCGGCGCTACCGCGCCACGCGGCGACACCGCTGCGCGCGCCTATCGCGCCCGCGCGCCCCCACGCGCCGCCTGAGCGGCCGGGCCGCTCACCCCGCCGACGATTGAAACCGGCCGCCCCTGCGCGGCCGCCGGCGCGTGCGCGCGCCCGACAAGGAATATATCATGGAAGAACAGACGGGCGCCGATCTCGCGCGCCGCACCCGCATTGCGAGCCTTCTCGATCACCACCCCAATCTCGCTCCTGACGAGACCGCGGAAATCCTCGATTTCCTCAAGAGCGGATCGATGATCGACATCGGCATGCTGCGCGGCGACCCCGCCTATCGCGCAAAGATCGAGGCGGTGAAGGCCGCGAACCACACCGCCTTCCGGCTCGGCATCGGCCGATCGCTCCTGATCGGGCTGGCGATCACCCTGCCCTTTCTCGCCCTTTGCTGGCTGATCGCCGACTGGGGCGCCTAAAGACACGGAACCCCGCCGCATGCGGCGGGGTTCCGATGCGCCATCGCGCAAGCACCGCTACGAGAATCGTTAAGAACGTAGCGTAAACCATTGTAAAAAGTATGCTGAATTACCCTCTGTTAACGATTTTCCCGCATTTCGGCTCCGCAACGTTCGGACCGAAGACGAGCGGGAGATCAGGTGATGCGTAGTAGCGGTCAGTATCCTGCCGTGCCGAGTGGTCCCGCCGTCCCCGATTTCCCGACAGTTCGCGGCAACCATCCGCCGCACGCTCGCCCCCCTATCTCCGCATAACCCTTTCCCGGTGGCGAGCCCCCTGCGGGCCGCGCGGCCGTATCGCAAGATCATCCAGGAGTATCAGCATGAACGCGTCGTCGGACAGCAAGAGCAACATCTCGCATTCCTCCGACGGCAAGCGCCGGCTGCTATCGGGCGCAGGCGGCGCCGCACTCGCGCTGGCGCTTGTCCTCCCTTCGGCCGCCTGGGCGCGCGACGACTATACCGCGGGCACCGAGTCCGAGCTGAGCCAGCGGATCCTAGACGCGAACGCGGACGGCGATCCCAGCTCGACGATCACGCTGACTGGCCACATCTGGCTCTCCGGATCGCTTCCGGCCAGCACCAAGCCGCTGATCATCAATACCGGGCCCTTTGCCGCCATCAACCTCGCCCTCACCGGCATCGTGACGGTGAACGGCACAGTCGGCGGCAATGACGATCTGGCGGGCGGTAATGGTCAGGCCGGTCTCAGTCTGGTCGCGCTCGGCGGCGTTCTCACCACCGTCACCAACAATGCGACCGTCACCGGGGGCGACGGCAGCGGAACGGGCGCCAACGGCATCGGCGCCGTTGTCCAGAACAACGGAAACCTGATCAACAACGGCTCGATCACCGGCGGAAGCTCCGGGGGACCGGGCTCCCTGGCCGGCGCCCGCGGCATCCAGGTCAGTGGCAATGCGACGGTGGTCAACAACGGTCTGATCCAGGGCGGTGTAGGCCACGGCGTCACCGGCGGCACGGGCGCCTATATCGGCGTCGGCGCCTCCGGTGTGCAGAGCTTCACCAACAATGCGTCGGGTATCGTCCGGGGCGGCCAGGGCACTGGCGGGGAGCTGGGTGGCATCGGTATCGAGCTCAGGACGCTCAGCGTCCCGATCGTCAACCACGGCCTGATCGAAGGCGGCAACGGCGCCGCGGCGATCTCGGGTACGACGCAGCAGGTCAACATCGTCAACAACGGCACGATCCGGGCGGGTGTCGGCGGTGCCGTGGCGATGGACTTCAGCCAGGCGCAGCTTACCCTGCTCGAACTACAGGCGGGATCGAGCATTATCGGTCTGGTGATCGCCAACGCCGGGGGGGCCTTCGCCCAGACGCTGCAGCTTGGCGGGACCGTCGACGCCAGCTTCGACATGTCGAGCGTCGGCGCGGCGGCGCAGTACCGGAATTTCAATCGCTTCGTGAAGGCTGGCACGAGCAGCTGGACGCTGACGGGCAATGCCAGCACGATGCCGGGAAGCGTCTGGGAGCTTCAGCAGGGCACGCTCGTGTTCGACGACACCGCGACCGGCCAGATCGCAAACATACTTGGCAACGGCGCGCTGGTCTTCCAGCAGGACGGTAATCTGTCCGTCGGCAACCTCAACGGCGCCATCTCGGTCCTTCAGAGCGGACCGGGCACGACGGCGCTGGTCGGAAACAACCATAGCCTCGGCACGACGGTCACCGGCGGCACGCTTTCGATCGGCGCGGAAAACGCGCTCGGGACCGGCGCGTTCACGATCAACGGCGGCACGCTCCAGTGGACGGGCGGAACCGCCTTCATTTCGCGGGCGATCAATTGGGGGGCGAGCGGCGGCGGGTTCGAAGTCGCCACCGCCGGACCGAACTTGTCCATAGGACTGCCGTTGCTGGGCGGCGGCGCGTTGACCAAGTCGGGCCCAGGCCAGCTCACTCTGGTGGGCGACAATAGCTATACAGGCGGCACGACGATCGCTTCCGGCACGCTGAACATCGGCAATGGCGGCACTACCGGTTCGGTGCTCGGCGACATCGTCAACAACGGCACGCTGACCTTCAACCGTTCGGATGCCTATACCTATGCCGGCTCGATCACCGGCACCGGCGGCCTGGCCAAGCCGAATAACGGGATCATCACGCTCACGGGCCAGAACAACTATGGCGCCGGAACGAGCCTTTCGGGGGGACAGCTGCTCATCGCGGCGGGCGGCACGACCACATCCGGTGGTGCGACCTCGATCAACACCATTACCGTCAATCCGGTTGTACTCGGTGTCGACGGGACAGGTTCCGCCTTCAACACCGCCTCGATCACGGGGGCAGCAAACCTCAGCCGTAACATAACCGTCAGCGTCACCAATCGCGGGCATCTCACGACCACGTCCGGCGACATCTCGCTGCGGGCTTTGACCCTCTCGGCCGCTTCGACCAACACCGCCCAGCTCATCGTCGATGGCGCAGGTTCGCGCGCCGATGTGGCGGGCGGGCTGGTGCTCGCCAATTCGAGCCTCACCAACGGCAAACTCACGATCAGCGCGGGCGGCGCGTTGCACACCGCGGGCGCGAACATCATCGGCTCTGCGACGGGCAACACGCGCGGGATGCCGACGGCCACGATCACGGGCGCGGGATCGAGCTGGACGAGCACCAGCTCACTGGTGATGAGCAATGGCGACTTCACCCTGGACCAGGGCGGCACGGCGAGCTTCACCAGCGCGACATTCGGAACGGCCTCGGCTGTGCTGCAGGCGAAGCTGACCGTCTCGGGCGCCAATTCGCGCTTCACCACCACCGGCGGCGATCTGACCATCGGCTTCGGCAGCGGAACGGGCGAACTCGTTCTCAGCGACGGCGGTGCGGCGGACGTGGCGGGGTTGCTGGTCCTGGCCAATTCCGGCACCGCGAGCGGTATCCTCAGCATCGGTGGCGCCGAGGGACAGGCCGCCGCCGCCATGGGCAGCTTCACCGCGCCAAGCGTCATGTTGGGCAGCACGTCCTCGCGCATCAACTTCAACCACACCGGCACCGGCAATCTCTTCGGCGCGGCGATCTTCGGCGCGGGTGCGATCAACCATGTCGCGGGCGATACCAACCTCACCGGAAACAGCGCGGGCTTCACCGGAACCACCACCGTGTCGGGCGGTACGCTGCGCGTGAACGGCACGCTCGGCAACGCGGCGAGCATCGTCACCGTGCAGAGCGGCGGCAGGCTGGGCGGCAGCGGCACGATCGGCGGCAACGTGACCGTCACGAACGGCGTGCTGGCGCCGGGCAACAGCCCGGGCACGCTCACCATCGCGGGCAACCTCACCCTCAACGCCACATCGCTGCTCGACCTCGAGTTCGGCCAGTCCAACGTGGTCGGCGGGCCGCTCAATGACCTGATCGAGGTCGGCGGCAATTTGACGCTCGACGGCACGGTCGACGTGACGGTGACGCCGGGCGGCAGCTTCGACGTCGGCGTGTACCGCGTGATCAGCTACGCCGGCTCGCTTACCGACAATGGCCTTGCGGTGGGCACCACGCCATCGGGCGGGATCGTCTCGGTCCAGACCTCGGTTGCCAATCAGGTCAATCTGGTGAATTTCGCCGGGGCCGACGTCAATTTCTGGGACGGCACCGGTCCCCGCGGCGACGGCATCATCGCCGGTGGCAGCGGCGTGTGGCAGACGAACAGCGGTAACGACAACTGGACCGTCGCCGACGGCAGCGTGAACACCCCCTACCCCAACGACGCCTTCGCGGTCTTCATGGCCGCACCGGGTACGGTGACGGTCGATACCAGCCTGGGCGCGGTGAACGCATCGGGCATGCAGTTCGCCAGCAATGGCTACACCCTCACCGGCGGCGGGATCGGGCTTACGGGCACGCAATCGGTGATCCGCGTCGGCGACGGCACCGCGCTTGGTGCAGGCTTCACCGCGACGATCGCGTCGAACCTCACCGGCGCGGGCGATCTGGTGAAGACCGACCTCGGCACCTTGGTGCTGACCGGGACCAGCAGCCTTGTGGGCGAGGCGATCGTGAAGACCGGCGGGCTGCGCCTCGCGGATGGCGGCACCCTCACCAGCCTGAACACCGTCATCGCCCCCGATGCTGGCGAGCAGGCCACGCTCACCGTCACGGGCAGCAATGGCGGCGGCAATGCCTCGACCTGGACCACGGGCGATTTGACGGTCGGCTACACCGGAACCGGCACGCTGAACGTCACCAATGGCGGCCGGGTCGTGAGCGCGACGGGCACGATCGGCCTCGATACCGGCGGCGTCGGGCTGGCCCTGGTCACCGGCGCGGGCTCCGCATGGCAGAATAGCGGGCGGATCACCGTCGGCCTTTCCGGCACCGGTACCCTGCGCATCGAGAACGGCGCCCAGGTTTCGAGCAATGACGGGATCGTCGGCGGTTCCGCACAAGGCAACGCCGTCATCACCGGTCCGGGCAGTTCATGGACCAACACGGCGCAGCTGAATGTCGGCAGTTTCGGCGCCGGCACGCTGCGCATCGAAAACGGCGCAAGCGTCACCAGCAATCAGGGCTATATCGGCGCCAATGCCGACGGCACCGCCACCGTGACCGGCGCGGGCTCGAACTGGCTGATAAGCGATTTCAGCCTCACCGTCGGCAACCAGGGCAATGGCACGCTCACGATCGAGAATGGCGGACGCGTCCAGGCATTGGGCGGCGTATTCCTCGGTCAGGCGGCGGGCATCAATGGAACGCTGACGCTGCAGGGCACTGCGGCCAATCGCGGGGTTCTGGAAACCAGTCAGATCCAGGCCGGTCTCGGGGCCGTGAACGTCACCCTCGACGGCGGCCTGCTGCGTGCCACGCAGGATGATAGCAACTTCTTCACCGGCTTCGGCACGCGTGACGTCACCCTCGGCACGAACGGCGGCGTCATCGACACGAACGGCCATGATATCGGCGTCGCGCCGCGCTTCGTCGGCACGGGCGGCCTGACCAAGGACGGCGCGGGCACGCTGACCCTGACCGGAGGCAACAGCTACGCCGGGGCGACCGACGTCCTTGCAGGAACGCTGCTGATCAATGGCAACCAGTCGGCGGCGACCGGTCTCACCAGCGTCGCCGCGGCGGCGGCGCTCGGCGGCTCGGGCACGATCGGCGGCAGCGTCGATATGAGCGCGGGCGGTACGCTGACGCCGGGCAGCGGCGGCGCGGGCACGCTCACGATCAACGGCAACCTCGTGCTCGGCGGCGGCTCGCAACTCGCCTTCGAGTTCGGCCAGGCCAATACCGTGGGCGGAGCGCTCAACGATCTCGTCAACGTCGGCGGCAACCTCACGCTCGACGGCACGCTGAACGTCACGGTCCCGACGGGCGGGAACTTCGGAATCGGGCTCTATCGCGTGTTCAGCTATGGTGGCACGCTGACCGATAACGGCCTGACGCTGGGTTCGATGCCGGCGGGCGGGAACGTCTTCCTCCAGACCGGGATCGCCGGACAGGTCAACCTCGTCAACACCGGCGGCGCGACGCTCAACTATTGGGACGGTGCGGCCGGACCCAAGTTCGACAATGTCATCAACGGCGGCAACGGCATCTGGCAGAATAGCGCCGGCAACAACAACTGGACCGACGCCACCGGCGCGGTCAATGCGGCCTTCACCGACGACGCGGTCGCGATCTTCTCGGCCGCCGCGGGCACGGTGACGGTCGATAACAGCCTCGGCGCGGTCCGCGCGGGCGGCATGCAGTTCGCCAGTGACGGCTATACAATTACCGGTGCCTCAGTGACCCTCACCGGCGCGGAGGCGGCGATCCGCGTCGGCGATGGCACCGCTGCCGGCGCCAGCTACACCGCGACCATCGCGAGCGCGCTCATCGGCGCAAGCCAGCTGATCAAGATGGACTCCGGCACGCTCGTCCTGACCGGCACCAACAGCTATTCGGGCGGCACGCGGATCGACGGCGGTACGCTGCGGATCGGCAATGGCGGGGCGACCGGCAGCATCACCGGCGACATCGTCAACAACGCAGCGCTGATCGTGAACCGCACCGGCACGCTCACGCTCGACGGCGCGATCTCGGGCAGCGGCACGCTCACCCAGCTCGGCGGCGGCACGCTGATCCTCACCGGTACCAACAGCTATGCGGGCGGCACCACGATCGGCCTAAGCACCGTGCGGGTGTCGAGCGACGCCAATCTCGGTGACGTCGCAGGCGCGCTTTCGCTCCAGGGCAGCACGCTTCAGGCGGGTGCTTCGTTCACCTCGGCGCGCACCATCCTGCTCGGCGGTGCGAATTCCAACCACATCGATACCCAGGGTTTCGACGTCACCCTGACCGGCGCGATCGGCAACGGCCCCGGAAACCAGCCGGGCAACTTCCTCGACAAGCTCGGTTCGGGCACGCTCACACTGACCGGCGTCAACAGCTACGCCAATCGCACGCTGATCGGCGGCGGCACGCTGGCGCTGGCGGGTGCAGGCACGGTCGGTGCGGGCAATATCATCATTGCACCGGGAACCGTCTTCGACATCTCGCAAACCAATACCGGCGCGCGGATCATCCAGCTCAACAGTGGCCCGGCGGGTACCATCGCGCTCGGCTCGAAGACACTGACACTCGGCCTCGCCGCCTCGTTCAGCGACTGGTCGGGAACGATCGCCGACGGCGGCATCGGCGGCGGCACAGGCGGTCGCGTCGTGATCACCGCCTCCGGTGGCGCCGTGCGGTTCTTCCAGCCCAATAGCTATACCGGCGGCACCACCATCGCGTCCGGAACCCTCGAGCTCGGCGGCAATGGCGCGCTCTATGCCGGTGGCGCGCTGACCATCAACTCTGGCCTCTTCAACATCACCGGCCTCGCCGGACCGGGCACGACGATCGGCGACCTGTCGGGTTCGGGCAGCATCTGGCTCGGCGCCAAGTCGCTGACCCTCGGCACAGGCAATGATTCGACCTCCTACGCCACGATCTCCGGAACCGGCGGTTCGCTGGTGAAAACGGGCACCGGCACATTCGTCTTCGCCGGGGGCGCCACGCACACCGGCGGCACGACGATCACCGCCGGTACGCTGCAGATCGGCGATGGTAGCGTGTCCGGCAGCATCGCCGGGGACATCCTCAACAACGGCACACTGGCGTTCAACCGTGCAGGTGAGCTCACCTTCGCAGGCCTCATCTCCGGCACAGGTGCAGTCAACCAGATCGGAACCGGCACCACGATCCTGACCGGTGCCAACAGCTATGCCGGCACCACCACCGTCTCGGGCGGCACGCTGCGCATCAATGGCAACCAGTCGGCAGCAACCGGCCTGACCAACGTATTGAACGGTGGCACACTCGGTGGCAGTGGCACGATCGGCGGGAACGTGATCGTGGCCGACGGTGGCACGCTCGCCCCGGGCAACAGCCCCGGAACGCTGACCATCGCCGGCAACCTCGCGCTGTCGAGCGGTTCGCGGCTCGCTTTCGAATTCGGTCAGGCGAACCTGCCCGGCGGCGCGCTTAACGACCTCATCAACGTCGGCGGCAACCTGACGCTCGACGGCACGATCGACGTGACGGTAGCGGCGGGCGGCAGCTTCGGTCCCGGCATCTACCGCGTGTTCAACTATGCCGGCACGCTGACCGACAATGGACTGACGGTTGGCAGCCTGCCGGGCGGGACCGCATTCGTGCAGACGGTGATCGGCGGTCAGGTCAACCTGGTCAACACCGCCGGCCTCACGCTCAACTTCTGGGACGGCGCGGCCGGAGCGAAGAACGACGGTGCGATCCAGGGCGGCACCGGCATCTGGCGCGCGGCGGGCGGCCAGAACAACTGGACCACCGCCGACGGCGCGATCAATGCCGACTATGCACAGGGCAGCTTCGCGATCTTCCAGGGTGCAGGCGGTACCGTCACAGTCGACAATGGCGGCGGCAACGTCCTTGCCGCAGGCATGCAGTTCACCGCGGACGGCTACACCGTCACCGGCCAGCCGCTGACGCTGACCGGCACCGATGCCTTTATCCGCACCGGCGACGGCGGCGCGGGCGACGCGGCCATCACCACCACGATCACGTCAGCGCTCACCGGCTCGGCACGGCTGGTCAAGGACATGGGCGGCACGCTCATCCTCACCGGCACCAACAGCTATACCGGCGGCACCGCAATCAACGGCGGCACGATCCGGGTTGCAAGCGACGGCAATCTGGGCGCAGCGGCGGGCGGGCTCAGCTTCAACGGCGGCACGCTCCACACCACCACCAGCTTCGCCTCGAGCCGCACGGTCGAGCTGATCGGCAATGGTACCTTCCGCACCGATACGGGCACGACGCTCACGGCGAACGGAGCGATCTCCGGCGCGGGTATGCTGATCAAGGATGGCGCGGGCAGGCTCCTGCTCACCACCGCCGCCAGCCACACCGGCGGCACGACGATCGCCGCGGGCTCGCTTGAGCTCACCGCCGCCGCCAGCCTCACAGGCAACGTGGCCAACAACGGCCTTCTGCGCGTCTCGCGCACGGATGCACTCACGCTGGCGGGCATGATCTCTGGAAGCGGCGCGTTCCAGCAAACGGGTTCGGGCACCACGACGCTCTCCGGCGCCAACAGCTATACCGGAGCGACCGATATCCTTGCGGGCACGCTGCTGATCAACGGCAACCAGTCGGCGGCGACCGGGCTCACCAGCGTCGCGGCGGGGGCGACGCTCGGCGGCGCGGGCACGATCGGCGGCAGCGTGACCATTGCCAATGGCGGCACGCTTGCGCCGGGCAACAGCCCGGGCACGCTGACGATCAACGGCAACCTCGCGCTGTCCAGCGGCTCGCTCCTCGCCTTCGAATTGGGTGCGGCCAATGCCGTGGGCAGTCCGCTCAACGATCTGGTGAATGTGGGCGGCAATCTGACGCTCGACGGCACGCTGAATGTCGCGGTGCCGGCGGGAGGCAGCTTCGGCATCGGCCTCTACCGGATCCTCAGCTATGGCGGCACGCTGACAGACAACGGGCTCGCGATCGGCACGATGCCGACAGGCGCCGACGTGTTCGTGCAGACTTCGGTCGCGGGGCAAGTCAACCTCGTCAACACCGGATCCGCCGTGCTCAACTTCTGGGACGGCAATGCCGGACCCAGGTTCAACGGCGCCATCGATGGCGGCAGCGGTATCTGGCTGGCCGCGACCGGCGACAATTGGACCGACATCACCGGTGCGGTGAACGCACCCTATGATAACGGCGCCTTCGCGATCTTCGCGGGTACCGCAGGGACCGTGACGATCGACGACGCGCAGGGCGCGGTCACTGCCTCGGGGCTTCAGTTCGCCACCGGCGGCTACACGATCACCGGCGACGCGCTGACGCTGACCGCCCCGCAATCGACGATCCGCGTCGGCGACGGCAGCGCCGCAAGCGCGGGCTACATCGCGACGATCGCGGCCGCGCTCACGGGTAGCACCCAGCTGGTCAAGACCGACCTTGGCACGCTGATCCTCACCGGCGCCAACAGCTATTCCGGCGGCACCGCGATCAATGGCGGCACGATCCAGATCGCGAGCGACGGCAATCTCGGCGCGGCCGCAGGCGGGATACGCTTCGACGGCGGTACGCTGCGGACCACCGCCGATATGAGCTCGGCCCGCACGGCCGATCTCGCCGGACAAGGGGCATTCTCCACCGATAGCGGCACCACGCTTACGCTCACAGGCAGCGTCGGCGGTGCGGGATTGCTGACCAAGACCGGCGGCGGCACGCTCGTCCTTGCGGGGACCGGCACTTACACCGGCGGTACCGACGTCACCCAGGGCACGCTGCTCGTGAACGGCAACCATGCAGCGGCGACCGGGCGCGTGAATGTCACGGCCGCCGCAGCGCTTGGCGGCTCCGGCACGATCGGCGGCAACGTCAACCTCGCCGGCACGCTCACCCCGGGTGCGGGCGGGGCAGGCACGCTGACGATCAACGGCGACCTCACGATCGCGGCAAGCGCCACGCTCGCCTATCAGTTTGGCCAGGCCAATGTTGCCGGCGGCGGGCTCAACGACCTCGTGAATGTCGGCGGCAATCTGACCCTCGACGGCACGATCAATGTAACGGTACCGGTGGGCGGTGCCTTCAGCGCCGGTATCTACCGCGTGTTCAACTATGGCGGCACGCTCACCAACAACGGCCTCGCGCTCGGCGCGCTGCCGGCGGGCAGCAATGTCGGCGTCCAGACCTCGATCGCGGGCCAGGTCAATTTGGTCAATTTCGCGGGCCTCGCGCTCAACTTCTGGGACGGCGCGGCCGGGCCAAAGAACAACGGCGTGGTCAATGGCGGCAACGGCATCTGGCAGCACAGCAGCGGCAACGACAACTGGACCGAAGCCGCTGGCCTGGTGAACGCGGGCTATTCCGACGGCGCCTTCGCGGTGTTCGCCGGAACGGCGGGGACGGTTACCGTCGATAACAGCCTCGGCCAGGTCACCGCGGGCGGCATGCAGTTCGCCACCGGCGGCTATACGATCACCGGCGGCACGATCGCACTGACCGGCGGTCAGGCGACGATCCGCGTGGGTGACGGAAGCACCGCCGGCGCGGGCTACACCGCCACGATCAACGCCGTGCTGTCGGGCGCGAGCGAGCTGGTCAAGGCCGATGCTGGTACGCTCATGCTCACCGGCACCAACAGCTACACCGGCGGCACGCGGATCAGCGGCGGCACCGTACAGATCGCCAGCGACGCCAATCTCGGCGCGGCGGCGGGTGGTGTAACGCTCGACAGCGGTACGCTCGCGACGACCGCGACACTGAGCAGCGCGCGCGCCGTCAACCTTCTGGGTGCGGGCACGCTCTCGACCGCGAATAGCACCGTCTTCACGTTGAGCGGCACGCTCACCGGCACGGGGGCGCTCGACAAGGCGGGCGGCGGCACGCTGCTGCTGAGCGGCAACAATGGCGGCTATACCGGCGCGACGCAGGTCAGCGCTGGCACGCTGGCGGTGATGGGTGCGTTGGGGGGGGCGGTCGATGTCCGAACCGGCGCACGGCTCGAAGGTACGGGCTCCGTGGGTGCAGTGACGAATGCGGGCACCGTGTCGCCGGGCCGCGACGGCTTCGGCACACTGACCGTCAATGGCAGCTACACCGGCTCGAACGGCATTCTAGCGATCGAGGCGGAGCTCGGCGGCGACGCCTCGCGCGCCGACCGGTTGGTAGTCAATGGCGCCACCGCCGGTAGCACCACGATCCAGGTGACCAATCAGGGCGGCCTCGGCGCAGCAACCGTCGATGGCATCAAGATCATCGACGTGACCGGCGCATCGAACGGCGTGTTCACGCTCGGCAACAGCGACTATCTGTTCGAGGGCGCACCCGCGCTGATCGCCGGCGCCTTTGGCTATCGCCTGTACAAGAATGGCGTCACGACGCCTGCGGACGGCGACTGGTATCTCCGCTCCAGCCTGTTGCAGGCGCCGGAGATTCCGCTCTATCAGCCCGGCGTTCCGGTCTATGAGTCCTATGGCCAGACGCTGGCAGCGCTCAACCAGCTCGGTACGATGCAGGAGCGCGTCGGCAACCGCCAATGGGCGGCGGGCAACGCCGGGTCGTTCGGTATCTGGGGCCGTTCGGAAAGCGTGCGCTCGCGACCGCAGGCGGTGCGCTCGACCAGCCTCACCGATGTGAATGTCGACAGCTGGAAGATCGAGCTTGGCGCCGACAAGATCTTGAGCGAGCGTGGAGACGGAGCGTCACTCGTCCTCGGCGTCCTGGGCAGCTATGGCGAAGCCAGCGCCAGCGTCGCCTCCCCCTTCGGTAATGGCAGCATCAAGACCCGGGGCTACAGCGCCGGCGCGACGCTCAGCTGGTACGGGCCACAGGGCTTCTATGTCGACGGCCGTGCGCAGCTGACGTGGTTCGACAGCAAGCTCAACTCCACCGTGCTCGGCAAGCTCGCAGACAGCAACAAGGGCACGGGTCAGGCCTACAGCGTCGAGATCGGCAAGCGCACACCGATCGGCGACACCCTCTCGGTCACCCCACAGATCCAGACGATCTACTCGACCGTCGGGTTTGACCGCTTCACCGATCCGAACGGCGCGGCAGTCTCTTCGAAGCTTGGCGACAGCCTCAAGACGCGTTGGGGCATTTCGCTCGACCGGCAGGATACGCGCAGCCATATCTATGGGGTGGTGAATCTGAGCTACGAATGGCTCGACGGCACTGTCACCGACGTGTCCGGCACGCCGATCGCCCGGGAAAACCACCGGCTGTGGGGCGAGCTGGGCCTGGGCGGCAGCCTGATGCTCGGCAGCCGGCTCTCACTGTACAGCGAAGTGTCGGCCGACACCGCGATCAACAACTTCGGCAAGAGCTACACGCTGAAGGGCGTCGCAGGTCTGCGCATGACATTCTGATCGGCGAGCGGGCCGCCGGGGAGCACCGGCGCCTCTCGTCCTCAGCCTTCCCCGTTCCCGCGCAAGCGGGCGCTGTCCTCGTCCAGCAAAGGAGCGCTGAACGGATCAGGCCCTGGCGTGCGGCTGAACTTGATCGCGCGCGCGACGCCGCGATAGCTGCCCAGCACGGGATGCGGGATGTCGCTCAGCATCGCTTCGGCGGCGACCTGCGGATCGTCGAACATGTCGTCGATCGACCGCGCCACCGAACAGGGGACCGCATCCCCCAACATCGCTTCCCATTCCGCCGCCGTCTTCGCCATCAGCGCCGCGCGCAGCCGCGGGATGATCTCGTCGGCATGTGCGGCTCGCCCCTTGACCGTATCGAGGCGCGTATCGTCGAGCAGGTCGGCAAGGCCGGTGCGCTCGCACAATGCGCGCCAGAAACGCGGCGTATTGGCCGAGAGATAGAGGTGCCCGTCGGCTGTGGGATGCAGCCCGGTAATCCCGCCCGATCGCATGTCGCGCGAAATGCCCGGATCCTCCCCGTCCGCACGCACCAGCCGTGCCGACTGCATCGTCAGCGCGCTGCGCAGCAGCGACACACCGACATATTGGCCGGAACCGCTGCGTTCGCGCTCATAGAGCGCGGAGGCGACGCCCGCCGCGACCAAAGCCGCCGCATAATAGTCGACCGGCGAGCCGTAGGTGATCTCCGGCGTCCCCGGCGGTCCCTGCAGCACGCACATGCCGGTCATCGCCTGCAGCACCTGATCATAGCCGGCCCGGGCGCGCAGCGGCCCGTCCTCGCCATAGCCGGTCACCGCGCAGTAGATCAGCCGCGGATTGCGGGCGGACAGCACCGCATGATCGATCCCGAGCCGCTCGGGCACGCCCGGCCGGAAATTGTGGACCAGCACATCGGCCTGGTCGGCCAGATCGAGCAGCACGGCGCGGTCGCCGTCCTGCTTGAGATCGAGGACCACGCCCAGCTTGCTGCGGTTGACCCCGAGGAAGGCGCGGTTCTCCCCCGCCAGCGTCGATGGATATTGGCGCAGATTGTCGCCGCCGGGAGGCTCGACCTTGATGATGTCCGCGCCCTGATCGGCGAGAAGGCTGCAGCCATAGGGCCCGGCAATATAGGCGCTGAGGTCAAGCACCTTGATGCCGCTGAGCGGTCCGGCGGGACCGGTGCGTCGAGGGCTGGAGAAAGGAGAAGAGCCGCTCATCAAGTCAGGTTCCGGGCTGGGTATAGGGATAGGGCGCGAACAGTCGCCGCTGCCATCCGCGCGGATCGCGAACCACGCGCGAGTGGCGATCGAAGATCATCGTCGCCCGGTCACGCGGACGATAGGCGGGCCAGGGTGGCAGGCCGGGAGCATTGGGCGTGCCGGAGCGGACAAAGGCGACGAACCGGCTCTGAACAGTGGCACTGACCGCGCGCGCTTCAGCGCCGGCTCCGGCCGGGGACCCCGCCAGCGTTCCAAAGACGAACGGGATGTCGAGCGCATGGAATGCGCCGCGTGCCGGATCCATCGGCGATGCGAAGTCGAACTGGTAGACAAAGGCGGGCCGGCCCGCGCGGGCGAGTGCTTCGGCCTCTTCGAGCATCGGTCGCCAGCTGCGCCCGTCGCTGGTCGCGGCGAAGAAGATGTCGGCCGGGGTATATGCGGGAAAGCGGCGGCGATACTCGGCCACGATCATCTCGACCGGCGCCTTCACCGGCAGTTCGGCGGCGATCTTCGCACCGACCGCTTCCCAACCAAGCGCGCGCATCTCGCTGCCTTCAGGATCAAAATAGGCGCGCGTCTCGTCGCGGGTGCCGCCCAGCATCCACGCGATCTCCCGCGCGGCGGGCGCGGCACCCGGGTGGAAGGGGTGGCGCGTTACGTTCCGCCGATCGAGCACCGGTCCCATGTAGACCGGCGAATCCTCGAACGGATCGCGGGTTGCGAGCGCCTCGAGCAGCCGCTCGACGGGGAGCGTCAGCAGGGGCGACAGATCCCGGGGCGTGATCTCGAGCGCGGCGAGATAGGCGCGGCTGCGCGCGGCGGAACGGTCGGTGCCGGTCACGGTGACCTGCTGCCCGCTCATCGTGGCGGCGCGGTGGAACAGGCCGCGCGCCGCCGGCATTGCAGTCAGGGTGACGATCTTGGCGCCGCCACCCGACTGGCCGAACATCGTCACCTGCGCGGGGTCGCCCCCGAACGCCGCAATGTTCGCCCGCACCCATTGCAATGCCAGGATCAGGTCGAGCTGGCCGTTGTTGCCGCTGTCCGCGAAACGCTGATCAAACGGCGCGAGATAGAGATAGCCGAGCGCGTTGAGCCGGTGGTTGACCGTCACCAGCACCACACCCTTCCCCGCCAGCGGCGCCCCGTCATTCTCGGGATCGGTAACGCTGCCATTGGCGTAGGCGCCGCCATGGACATAGACCATCACCGGCAGCCGCGCGCGCGGATCGGGCGTCGGGGTCCAGATGTTGAGGAACAGGCAGTCCTCGGACTGCGGCCGGTACTTGCCGCGCTGCGGACAGGCGGGGCCGAAAGCGGTGGCGCGCACCGGGTCGCGCGAAGGCGGGACGGCAGCCGCCCTGCGGAAGCGCTCGGCATGGCCGTAGCGGATGCCGCGGAAACGCGAGACGCTATCCACGCGCTCGCCGATGAAGCGGCCAGCGGCGCAGGTCACGTCTGCAACGCCCGATGCCTGCGCAAAGGCGCGCCCGCCGAGCAACGCCGCCGGTCCGGCCAGGAAGGTACGGCGGGCGAACATCAGCCGATTTCCTCCGGAGCCAGCGGCATCCAGGTCAGCCGCCAGATTCCGTCCCGACGCCCTCCCGCACTGAACCAGGGTTCGAACGGGATCGGCGCGCGGCCCTGCGGCTTGAGGAGCAACGCGCCGTCGCGCTCCTCCACTTCCGGCTCCCCCTCGAAGCGGAGCGTCTCGTTCAATTTATACCCGTCGATCAGACCCGTCGCTTGCACCAGCGGCCCACGGGTGATCGCGAGATAGTCATAGCGCATAACCTGCTGCGCGACTGGGGAACCGTCCGGCGCGAACGATTCCTGCATGTTTCGCCGCATGGCGCGGTGCACGGTGGGACACATCGGTAGCGCCAATGTGATGCGGTCACCCGACTGCCAGCGCCGGTCGAGGCGCACATAATCGCCCACCGGTGCCGCCATGGTCTTGCCGGCGACCGTTACCACCGCGCCCTCCGCCCAATCGGGAATACGGATATGCAGCGGAAAGCTGGTCGGGCTGTCGGTTTCGACCGTGATGTCGATCCCGCCGTCGAACGGGTAGCCGGTCTCCTGCCGTACCCGTACCGCGCCGCCGCCCGGCAGCTTCAGTCGCGCCTCGCCTGGCCCCAGCAGATTGACCGCGATGCCGCCATCCGCAGTCGTCGCATAGGCGATGGCGGGCAGTTCCTCGATCGCCATCGCGCCACTCGACTTGCAGCAGCGCCAGTAAGTGGTGTGGACGCGGCGGCCGTTGGGGAAGCAGTAATAGCACCAGTCCTCGCCGTCCGAGGCCTGCGCGCCGATCAGGTCGTTGTACGCGCTCCGTTCGATCTCCTGCGCAAACCGCGCCTCGCCGAGGATAGCGAGCAGTTCCCGGTTGAGCTGGATCCACGCCATGGTCGAACAGGTTTCGACATAGCCATCCGGATCGAACACCGCAGCGGGATTGAACACCTCGCGCGATCGATGCGCGACGCCGCCCCATGGCCCGCCGCCCAGTGTCAGATGATGGTCGCGCACCGCAGCCCACAGGTTGCGGACGGCGGTGAGATACTTCTCTTCACCGGTCGCGCGATGGAGCTTGGCGAGACCCACCAGGTTCCAGAGCAGCTGATAAGCCTTGCCGGTCGCGATTTCGGACGGGTCGACGCCCGCGAGCGCCTGACTTAGCAGCCGGTTGTGCGGCTCGCCCTCCGCCTGTTCGACGATCCTGAGCGCGAGATCGAGATAGCGTTGCTCGCCGCTCGCGAAATACAGCTCCAGCGCCGGATCGAGCATCACCGTGGCCGACAGGCCGAAATGATTACCCATATCGGTGATGTTCAACCCGCCCTCGGTCAGCGTCCGCCAGACCAGATCGCCGATCCCGCGCGCCGCGGTGAGGTAGCTGTCCTCGCCCGTCACGCGCCACAATTCGACCAGGCCCAGCGTCAGATAGGCATTGGTCCAGATATCCCAGGTCCGCAGGCTCGGCTCACCGTTCCAGCTCACCGGCTTGGGCGGGTGCTTCGCGGTAAAGCGGCGCGGCGGCGGATAATTGCCCAGATAGCCGTCCGGCCCCTGATGTTCGATCAGCCAGTCGGCGACCCGGCGGACGCGGCCGAGCAAGGCCTTGTCGCCGCTGCGCCCTGCCGCACGCGATGCAGCGGCGAGCCATTTGCCGGCATGTTCGCCATACCAGTCGCCACCCTCGTTCGCCGCCACCGTTTCCGGCGCGAAGATCGCGATCGCGGGGCTGGTCTCGTCGGTGATGAACTGGCTCAGCCTGCCATGGTGGTTGGCGGCCAGCGCCTCACCCAGCACGCCGTCCAGCGTCACCGCCCCCGGCGGTGCGAGATACTGGGCAGGTTCAGAGATCGACGGCACAGCGGAACCCGATTCCAGCCGAACGATCCTTGGCCGGCGCCATCAGCAGATATTTGCCATGCTCGTCGAGACGATAGGCTTGCGGGAAATACCAGTGGCTGGTCTGTGGCTGATAGGCGCTGCCGCCGCGTAGCGCCGCGCCGCGGACATGGCGGTCGCGATACTCGTCGGTCCATTCCCAGACATTGCCGACCAGATCCATCACCCCGAACGGGCTGGCGCCTGCGGGATGCGCGTCGACATCGGCGGGCTCGGGCATGGTCCGGTCGAGACAAGGCTCGGGCACCGCTGCCGGGTTCCAGTCATTGCCCCAGGGATAGAGGCGGCCGTCGGTGCCCTGCGCGGCATATTGCCACTCCCATTCGCGGCAGAGGCGCTTGCCCGCCCAGGCGGCATAGGCGCGCGCATCCTCGATCCCGACCCAAATGACGGGCTTGTTCTCCCACCCCGCAGGCGGGGCGCCGTCGATCCAGTGGGCGAGGAAATTCTGCGGATCGCGCGGCGCATAGCCGCTCGCGTCGAGGAAGCGCTTGAACGCAGCATTGGTGACGGGGAACTTGTCGATCGCGAAGGCCGGGATGTTCACGCGGTGGCGATGGGTGCGGCGCGGATCGGGCTCCCACGGATACTGGATATCGACACCGGCGGTGGCATAGCCCTCGATCACCACGCCGCGCACCTTGAAGTCAAAATCGGCAGCTGGGATCGCAACCATGCCCTCGGGCGCTGAGCCATAGGCGTTGGTCGGTGCGATCTCGACCAGTTCCTGCTGCGCCGCATGCCATGCCGACGAGAAGGACGACAGCGGCCTGGCCGCGCGGTCGGCCATTGCCTTCAGGAAATCGGCGAGGCCGGGCTCGTCGCCGGTCGCTGCCAGCACCGCACCGAAACCGCGCCCGTCGATCGCCAGTTCGATAATGGCGCGATCGCCTTCGATATGCGGCGACAGCTCGGTGCCGTTCCAAACGTCGTAATAGCGCGTGCCGTCAACGTGCGGGATATTGAGCTGCTCCCCCGTCACCGCGAATTCGTTGCGGTTGATCAGCGTCCACAGCGTCCGCCCCTCGCCGGGGAAACGGCTGGCGAAGATGCCGAATTGCAGCGTGCGTTCGTACGGACGCCAGTCCTTGCTGACGAACAGCGGCGCGAACCGGCGCTGAACCATCGCCACCCGCCGCAGCGTCTCGGCATCGCGATCGGTGATCAGGTTGACGAAGCCGAAGACATTCTCCCACGCGACATAGCCGATGCCGTTGAAGAAGGCGTGCTGCAGGTCGTTGGTCCGGTTCCGGCTCCAGCGATTCTCGATGTTGATGATGTGGCGCGGTTCGAGCCATTTGAGCTTGATGACCGTCGGAATGCTCTCGTCCGGCACCCGCTTGGTCCAGCTCTGCAGGTTCCACGACAGATGATGGTCCCCCGCCTGTGCGGTGGATTCGGGCTGGAGGATTACGGGCCGCCCGCGCGCCTCGCACGCGACATGGAAGGCACGCGGCACGCCCGAATAGGTGTCGCCGTTGATCCCGTCCGCACCAGTGGCGACGACCAGATCGGCCATCCGCTCCCAGTCGGGACGGTCGCCCTCGCGCGTGCCATTGTCCCACGGCATGGTCGGCAAGAACACCTTGACCCCGCGGCGGTGGAAAGCGGCGACCACCTGTTTGAGCGCCTCGACACCGCCCGGCAGCGCATCAGCCAGATCGAACTGGCCGCGGTCGTCGATCCCGATATTGGGATAGATGTACCAGGGCAGCACGCTGTCGATCCCGCCAAAGCGCGCCTCGAGATCGTCGAGATAGCGATCGACCGTGTATTGGCGGGTGTCGGGATCGTAGAAATAGCGGTCCTCGACCATCAGCAGCGCATGGACGAAATTGCCCTGTGCCCAGACGAGATCGGGGTGGCGGTACAGGCTGTCGTCGAAGCCGATGCGAAGCAGATGCTCGCGCCGCCATTCGATCAGGCCCTGCACCCATTCGTCCGCCTCGCCATCGGCGTCCATCCGCCAGCGGCCCATTTCCTGAAACGGCCAGCCCAGCGCCTTGCCCGGCGTAGGCAGATAGGGGCCGGTCAGCGCGTGGCTGAATTTATAGTCGCTGGTGGTGCGGATCGGGTGGTCGGTCATCAGGATCGGGATCTACTCGCTTATGCCGCAATAGGCGGCCAGTGTACGCGCATCGGTTTCGGCCGCATCGGCGAGGAAGGCGGCCACTTCGTCCGTCGTCGGAATGCTGGCCTGCGCCCCGGCGCGGGTGGCCGACAGCGCCGCCGCCGCCGCCGCGCGGCGCAATGCGCCGAGCAGGTCGGTGCCGCCCGCCAGCGCAGATCCCAGTACGCCGCAAAAGGTGTCGCCGGCCGCTGTCGTGTCGGTCGCCGTGACGGAGAAGGCAGCCTGCGAAATCAACGTCCCGTGATCGACCGCGCAGCAGCCGCGCTCGCCCAAAGTCACCACGGTGGTGGCGACGCCGGTCCGCGCGACCCGCTCGGCGATGCTGTCCTGCTTGCCAGTGATCGCGGCCAGCTCCTCCTCATTGACCACCAGCACGTCGATCAACGCCAGCAGCTCTGCGGGAAGTGGCTGCGCCGGCGCTGCGTTCAGCATCACGCCAACGCCCGCGACCCGCGCCGCCCGTGCATAGGCGATGACCGTCGCAATCGGGGTTTCGAGCTGAAGCAACAGCCACGACACGCCGTCCAGCGAAGGCAGATGTTGCGGCGCCAGTTCGCCATTCGCGCCCTGCGCGACGGTGATCGCATTCTCGCCGCCGCCGGACACGGTAATCAACGCCGCGCCGGTCGGGCGGGTCGCGCGAACCAGATGGAGATCGACCCCGGCCGCCCGCAGCGATTCCTCCAGCACACCGGCCGAAGGGTCATTGCCGAGCGCGAGCAGCATCGCGGTATCGGCGCCTCCGGCACGGGCGGCGGCGACCGCCTGATTGGCGCCCTTGCCACCCGGCACGACCGACAGGTCGCCGCCCAGTACCGTCTCTCCCGGCGCCGGAATATGCGGCGCGCGGACGACGAAGTCGACATTGGCGGATCCGGCGACCAGCACCCGGCCGCCGGGTGTGGTCCCGGTCATATCGGTCCTCTTATCAAACGTGGCGCGTGCTCAGAAATCGCTTCTGAGCGTGAGCGACACGGTGCGCCCGCGGCCGGCGAAATAGTTCTGGAAGAAGTCGATCTGCGAGAAGGCAAGGAAGTAATATTTGTTGAACAGGTTCTCCACGCCCAGCGAGACCGTACCGACATCCTTCATCTTGTACTTGGCGGTCAGGTCGAACAGCGTGCGGCCCGTGGTCCGCTCGGTGACGGTCTGCCCCGTCCGCACGGTCCGGTCGAAGGTCTTGTCCATCCCGAACGACAGCGAGATCGCGTCGGTCGGCGTCCAGGTCGCGCTGAGGTTCAGTTTGTCCGGCGCGATGTTGACGATGCCGAGCTGGACATTGAGCGGGCGCTCCTGGAAATTTGCCGGGGTCGTATACCCTTCCAGCGTGCTGTACACCGCATTGAAGCGCAGCTGCGAGATCGGCCGGATCTCGGCGGTCATGTCCCAACCCTTGATCCGGATCGGACGGCGGTTGAGCACGAAATCGAGCGTCACCGGATCGACGCCGTAGGTCGAGCCCAGCTTCGAGAAGGAATTGTAGCGCGAGATGCCGAAGCTGCCCCAGCTGCCGCGCCAGTTCACGCCGACTTCCTTGTTCTCGAACACCACCGCCTGCAGCTCGGCAAAGGTGCTCGCGACCGACTGGTTCGGGATGCTGATGTTGCGCAGCGGGATGCCGACGTTGGGCAGCGTAAAGCCTTCGCTGTACGAGCCGAATGCCGAGAAACCATGCCCCAGCCGGACGATGATGCCGCCGTTGATCAGGTTGTTCTCATATTTGAGCTCACCGCCCTTCACGGCCTGACGGCCGCGGAAGAAGGTGGTGGTATAGTCGTCGACCTTGATCGTGCCGTTCTCGTGCCGCAGGCCGCCCGAAAGCGTGACCGGACCGATGTCCCAGGAAAGCTGAACATACGGGCCGAAGCTCGTATAATCCATCGGAGGCACCCAGACGCGGTTGGTCAGCGCCAGCCGCTGTTCAGTGGTGTCGTGCACCGCATCGATGCCGATGCGCACTTCAAGGCCGTCGATCAGGAAATTGGGACGCGAGTATGAAGTGCGCAGGCCGTATTTCTCGGACCGGATCTCCGACTGATCGACCAGCGTGCCGATCGGCGCGATCAACGGGTCCTGCCGATCGGTGCTGTTTTCCCCGCCGAAGCGCATCGCCTGCTTCGCATAATAGGCGGTCATGACGAGATTGCCGCCGAACAGGTTGCTATGGTTGTAGTTCAGCGCACCCTGGATGAATTCGTTGAATTCCTCGCGCAGCACGTCGCGGCCATTGACCAGCAGCGGACCGGGCTCGGCGGTATCGGGAAGGCCGAGCGCGCGATTGCCGGCGACATAGTGATAGCCGCCCTTGCTCGCGAGCTTGAAATAGCTGCCCGTCGCTTCCAGCCGCTGCTCGCCGGCCGTACCGAAATCGGTGCCAACCTTCAGGAAGAAGTTGCGCTGGGTCGAATCGGCGAGCGAGCTCGACGCGGACAGGCCAATGCGGCGGCCCTTCGCGTCATAGGTCATGCCGCGATCGACATAGGCGGCGGCGGCGAACACGTCGAACGCGCCGGACTTGTAGGCGATGTCGCCCTTGATACCCCACACTTCGCTGTCGTCGCGGAACTGGCTGCCCAATCGCCCGCCGATATTGGCATGGAAGCCGTCCTGCCTCGCACGCCGCGAGATATAATTGATGACGCCGCCGGCCGCGCCGATGCCCTCGGCCGCGGAAGCGCCGCCGATGACCTCGATCTTCTCGACCGTCGACATGTCGGTGAAAGTCGCGTTGCGGCTGCCGTCGCGCAGCGGGGTCGACTGGGGAACGCCGTCGAACAGATAGAGCGCGGCGCGCCCGCGCATCGTCTCACCCAGTGTGTTCAGCGTCTGGTTCGATTCCGAATAGCCGGGGACGATCTTGGCCAGCACCGCGGTATTGTCCTCGGTAAGCGCGAGCGAGCGCTGGAGCTCGGCGGGCGAGATGACCGTGATCGCACCGGCGATCTTGTCGACGGCCTTGGGCGCGCGATTGCCCGTGACGATCACGTCCTTGGCATTTTCGTCGGCCTCTTCGGCGGCGGCGCCGCTCTCCGGCGCATCGGCCTGCTGCGCCCAGGCCGGCATTGCGACCCCGCCCAGCATCAACGCTGCGACCGTGGCGCGTGCGAAACTCCTCATCGTCCCCTCCCAATTCTTATGGTTCGTTATCTGCGTGCTATCCTATGCCGTGCGCAGGACGATAAAACCGGGGCTGTACTGCGTTCATACCCGACAATTTGTGCGGTCCCGAATGGCTCGCAAATTCAGACCGCACATTTTCGGCGGTGTGAAACCAGCATCAATTTCCTCCAAGCGCGGTTATCGATGGCGCAGATCGGGATCGACCCGGCGGGGAGGATGTGTTGATGCGCAGCAAGCTGTTCGTACCCTGCTCGCGTCCCGAGTTTTTCGACAAGGCGATGGCGAGCGCGGCGGACGCGCTGTCCTTCGACCTTGAGGATTCGGTGCCCGCGAACGGCAAGGCAGCGGCACGCGAGCGGCTCGGCGCGTTTCTCGCCAGCGATGCCGCGCGCGGGACCGCCAAGCGGATCATCGTCCGTGTCAACGATCCATCCGGCCCGGATTTTGTTGCCGACCTCGATGCGATCCGGAACTGCCGCGTCGACATGATCAACCTCCCCAAGATCGAGGATGCGCCAGGCGTGATCGCGGCGGCTGCCAGGGTCGGCGCGACGGTCGGCCTGCTCGTGAACATCGAAACGCCGCATGCCCTGATCCGTGCCGCGGAGATCGCTGGTGCCCATCCGCGCGTGGTCGGGCTGCAGGTCGGCCTCAACGATCTCTTCGCCACGCTCGACGCTGATCGCCGCGATCTGCGCAACATCCATGCGGCGCTGTGGCAGATCCGGCTCGGCGCCGCCGCAGCGGGGGTCTTCGCCTTTGACGGCGCCTGGCCCGACCTGGCCGATGAAGCGGGATTCCGCTCCGAAGCGGAGCTGGCCCGCACGCTCGGCTATATTGGCAAGAGCTGCATCCACCCGCGCCAGATAGCCGCCGCCAATGACGTGTTCGATCGTGCCCTCGACCGCGCTGCAGCACAGCGGCTGGTCAAAGCGGCGCAGGTCGCGGCGCTGGACGGGCGCGGCGCGTTCCTGTTCGAAGGGCGCATGGTTGACCGGCCGATGATCGTGCAGGCGCAAGCCCTGCTCGCCGGAGACGACGCATGACCGCCCGCTTTTTGTCATGGCCGCTGGCTGCGCTGCTGCTGATCCTGGCGTGCATCGCTCCGGCGACGGCGGGTACCGGATCGCCGGTGTCGAGCAAGGCGACCACCCTGCCCGCATTGTCCGGCGCAGGGGCGCAGGTCTGGCTGGTCGGCGTGGACGGACGACCCGTCGTTCTAGACGGGCAACGCGCGTTCCGGCTGACCGCCGACAAGCGCCGGTGGGAACCGCTGCGCGCAGACGCGCTCGCCGAGCTTGGTGCCGTGGCCAGTGACGGCAACCGCGCGGTGCTGATCGAGGGCCGCGAAGGTGTTGCCGAGCGGACCGTCCGGCTCGCCATCGCCAACGGCAGCCTCACCACTCTCTCCTTGCCGCCGCTGCCTGCCCCGCTGCGATCAGCCCAGGCGGCGGTCGCGGGCGACACGCTGTGGGTGGCAGGGCTCGGCCCCGATGGCGCGGCCCGGCTGTACAAGACCTCATTCTCCGCACCCGGCCGCTGGACCGCACAAACCGCATGGCCGGGCGGCGGCGCGCCCGCCGCGCTGGGCGTGCAGAACAAGGGCGTGTTCGTCACGCTGGCAGACGGCGCGCAATGGCGCTGGTTTTCCGACAAGGGCTGGCGTGCCGGGGCAAAGGCGCCTGCAACGATCGTTCCGGGCTCCGCGCGCGCGATTGGGCAGGCCTATCTCCTCTATCTCGGCTCCGGCGCGGACGGCGCAACGCGGCTCTACAGCTACAGCGCGATCACCGACGCATGGGCCGCGCTCGGCACCCCACAGCCGGGCAAGCCGCTTGCCGCGGTCAGCTATGGCGACGGCGTGCTGGCTGCGCGCGGCGGTGCGAACGGACTCGAATTCGCCGCGACCGAGCTGGTCAGCGAGCGCCAGTCGCTGGCCTTGCTCGATTGGCTGATCATCGGCGTCTACATGTTCGGGATGCTGGGCGTCGGCTTCTACTTCTACCGCGGCGCAAAGGGCGCTTCTTCCAACGAGTTCTTCCTTGGCAGCCGCTCGATCCCGGCATGGGCGGCGGGGATCAGCATGTTCGCGGGCAGCATCAGCTCGATCAGCTATCTCGCGATCCCCGCCAAGGCGTATGAGACCAACTGGCAGTACATCATGTCGAAGATGTCGACGATCGTCGGCCTGATCTTCGTCGCGATCATGATCGTGCCGCTGTTCCGGCGGCTCAATCTCGTGTCGGTGTTCAACTATCTGGAAACCCGCTTCCACCCCTCGATCCGCCTGTTGTCGAGTGCATTGTGGATGCTGATGCAGATCGGCGGGCGAATGGGCATCGTCCTGTTCCTGCCCGCAATGGCGATCGGCACGATCACCGACACCAACATCGTCGCGTGCATCATCATCGTCGGCATCTTCACGATCATCTACACCGCGCTCGGCGGGATGAAGGCGGTGGTGTGGACCGACGTGTTCCAGGTGATGGTGCTGACCGGCGGCGCCTGTTTCGCGATCGGCTTCATCGTCTACCAGCTCGGCCTGATGCCGGTCATCGAGACGGCACGCGCGTTCGAGAAGACCGACATGGTCAATCTGAGCTTCGACATCACCCAGCCGACGCTCTGGGGCTTCCTGATCCTCGTGCTGTTCGACGTGGTTCTCACCTTCCCCAAGGATCAGGTGCTGATGCAGCGCGTGCTCGCCACCCCGTCCGAAAAGGCGGCGAGCCGGTCGGTCTGGGTGTTCGCGGTGGTGCTGCTGCCCAGCGCCTTCATGTTCTACATCATCGGCACCGTGCTGTTTGCCTATTACCGGGAGAATCCCGCGCAGCTGAACCCGATGCTGCCGATCGACGCGGTGTTCCCGGCGTTCATCGGCACCGAGCTGCCCGCCGGGATCACGGGCCTGATCATCGCGGGTCTGTTCGCTGCGGCGATGGGCACCCTGTCGGGCATCATCAATTCGGTCGCGACGCTGCTGTCGGTCGATTTCTACGGCAAGTTCCGCAATCCGACCCAAGCGCAGACCGTCCGGTTCGCCGAATGGATGAGCGTGCTCGTCGGCCTGATCGGTATCGGCATCGCGATCATCCTGTCGCGGATGGACATCCATTCGCTGCTGGATCTGACCATCGAGCTGTTCGGATTGCTCGGCGGCAGCTGCGCGGGCGCCTATACGCTCGGCATGTTCACCCGCCGCGCCAACTGGCAGGGGGTGGCGATCGGCATCGTCGCCGCATCGCTGCTGACGCTGGCGGTGTGGATCTTCGGGCTGATCCACCCCTATTGGTATCTCGCGCTCGCGATCATGGCGTCGATCGTGATCGGCTATCTGGCCAGCCTGCTCTTCCCGCCGCCCAGCCACTCGCTGGAAGGCCTGACCATCTACGATAAAGCGCGTAAACAGGCGGCCTGACCGGAGAGCGAAGCCATCGACATCAACTTCCTGCGCACTTTCGTTGCCGTCGTCGAGCACGGATCGATGGCGGCGGCATCGCGCGCGCTGACGCTCAGTCCCTCCGCAGTCGCGCAGCAACTTCACGCGCTGGAACGCGAGCTCGGCGCACCGCTGATCGTCCGCGTGGGACGCACCGTGCGGATGACCGAGCAGGGCGACCGTATCCTCGCGCAGGCCCGGCAGCTGCTGCGCGACGCCGCCGACCTGCGCAGCCTCGCCCGCGACGGGGACCTCAGCGGCGAATTGCGGCTGGGTGCCTGCACCACCCCGCTGATCGGCATGCTGCCCGGGATTCTGGCGCGGGTCAGCGCCAAGTTTCCGCAGATCAATGTCTATATCCAGTCGGGCAATTCCGCCCAGCTCTATGTCGAGGTGGAGGCCGGCAATCTCGACGCGGCGTTCGTGCTCGAAGCGCCGCACGCCCTGCCCAAGACCTGTGAGTGGCGCGTGCTGCGCGAGGAACCGCTGGTCGTCCTCGCCCCGCGCGCAATGGCGGACCGCGATCCGCTTGCCTTGCTCCGCGAAGAGCCGCTGATCCGCTACGACCGCAACCAATGGGGCGGCCGGCGCGCCGAGGAGTATTTGCGTGCTTCCGGCATCGTTCCGCGCGAGCGGTTCGAACTCAACGCGCTGAACGCGATCGCGATGATGGTCGACCGCGGTCTCGGTGTGTCGCTGGTCCCCGACTGGATGGCGCCCTGGCCCGAGGGGCTGGACCTCTGCCGCCTCCCCTTGCCCGGCACCCCGGTCGGCCGTCGCATCGGCATCGTGTGGTCACGCGCAACGGTTCGCCTGCGCCTGGTGGATGTCCTGCTGGATGAGGTCGAGAGCGAGCGATAGCAATAGGCGGGACGACCCTCGCCCCGCCAGCCTACGGGTGTAGACCAACCGGATAGTTCAAGGGTGCTGGCCGGCAGCCGCGACCAGAGCCTCCTTGAGCTTCGCACCCGCGTCGGCACCGACGGTCTGCACCGCCCGTTTCCCGGTGAGAGGATCGGTCTGATGGAATCTGAACTCCTGACCGGCGAGCGGTTTGGAGATCAGGTCCGCGATCATCACTTCACGATGGCGATTGTCGGCATTGGCGAAGGGAGCGATCAAGTCGACGAGCCAGATCTGATCGCCGCCATTCCATTCCTCCAGCGTCAGCCGGTTTTCGGGCTCGGCGCCTGATGATTGATCTTGATAGTGGTCGACCGATCGACTGATCGGATTATATATCCACCGGTCGCGTCCGGATGCCTGCCGGTTCCAAGTATAGATTTGGCACGCATTGCTCGAATCGATACCGGCTTCCATCCCTCGCTCTATTCGATTGCCCAATGCGAGCTGAGCATCGCGATCGCCACGGCCGGCGCGTTCCGCAAGCTGAAGGGATATGGGAGACCCGCCCCTGACCATGGAGGTGAGGCTACCCGACATGGCGCAGCCCCCCACGGCAACCGCAGACAGCAGCCCGAACAAAGGTCTGCAATCCGCCCATTTGCCGACGTGCAACCCGCCCGCTTCACGCTCCCCTCGTGAAGTCAACCACGCGCCCTGGCGCAGCCTCACGGCGCGCCACCACCTCGTCCAGCGTCGCCTTGAGTAGCCGTACATTGCGCTCACGGATCCGCAGCGCCTGGCTGTCCCGGCGCACGTCTGCATAAGCTGCGATCAGGCTGACCAGCAGATCGCCTTCGATCCCGCGCAGGGTCTGGCGGCCCGCGGCACTCTCGGCGCGGGTGGCAACCACCTCGGCGCGCGCGCGACCGCCGGTCCATAGAGGCTGATCGACGGCAAGCTGCGTCGTCACGTCGTTGCGCCGGATATCGGGGCTGTTGAGCCGGTCCACCAGCGGCCGCCCGACCTGGGTGATCGCGCCGGGGTCGGTATAGTCATAGCCCGCCGCCGCCTGCAGCTGAACCGTGGCGCGGGTCCGCGACAATGCCACGCCCAGATTGTCGTCGGTCGCACGCAGATCGTACCGGCTGGCTGCGAGCGCAGGGTTGGACGCATAGGCCTCCGCAATCGCCGATGCGAGATCCTCGTTCGGCGGTAGCGTATCCGCCGTGTCGTCGTCTTCGATCTGCGGAGCCGGATAGCGCGCATGAACCGGGTTGAGCGGCTGGTCGCGCGACTGGGCAGCCGCCGGGCTGCAGGCAATCAGGCCGGGAAGCAGCGCAAGCAACGACGCTATCGGCATCAAACCCGGCATCAGCGAACAAACGCCGCATCGGACCGGCAGCCGAACGCGACGGCCTGCTCCAGCGCGGCATCAAGTCCCGCGATCCGATAGCGGCGCGCGCGCTTGCCAAAGGCGGGCGACACCTCGACCTGCTGCGCGTCCTTCATCAGCGCAGCCGGGATCTGCAGCTTCCGCGGATCCCGTTCGCTGGCGAATCCGGGGTCGAGACGGGCCAGCTCGGGAATCAGCCCGCGCCAACGAACCGCCGCCCCGCCGTCTGCGCGAAGGACTGCCTCCGAGGGGTCGAATACCCTGGACAGGCGGATCGCGATGATCCCGCGGGTGTAGCTGGCGTTTCCCCGGCGGGTGACGAGGCGGCAGCGCCGCTCTCCGGAAAAGCGGTCGGTCCTGACCGTCAGCCGCCAGTCGCCAAGCGACGCGCGCTGGCGCAAGAATCCGGCGGCATATGCCTCCCCCCGGCCTGGTACGAACACTAGCACAAGCGCCAGCAAAACGGCCGGCACCGCCCCCCTACCACTACGCATCCATTCCCCCGTGGCACCGCCCGGACGCGCGGCCCCGCCGCTGCCAAGACACGGCAAGCGGAGACATCAAATGCCTGATTCGACGGCGAATGGGAAGGCTTCCGCAGACCCGGGAGTTCTGAGTGCGCGTTTGGCACTCCCCTTGGCCGGCCCTGGCCGAAAAATGAAAAATGGTAGCGGAGGAGGGACTTGAACCCCCGACCCCAGGATTATGATTCCCGTGCTCTAACCAACTGAGCTACTCCGCCCTACCAAGGCGGCCCTTCTGGGCGAGCGGCGCACATAAGAGGGGTTTTCCAGCCGGTCAAGCGAACATGTGACGCGAAAGCGCTTCCCACGGCCCACCGCGATAATACCAGGTGGCGAGACCCGCGATCTCCACCTCGCGCGCGCGAAACGCCTTGCCCAGGGCGCCCATCAGCAGCTTTGCCATCGACGGGGCAACCTTGTTCTGAATCGTGACATGCGGCCGCCACCCGCCCGCATCCTGCGGCATCAGCAATCCGGAGAAGGCATCGGCGAGATCATGCCGGATCGCGGCCAGCCCCGGCGATTCGATCTTCACCGCCACCCCGCGCCCCAGCGACATCAGCCCCGCCGCCTTCGCCGCCGGTGCGCGCACGCCGCGCGTCGCTTCGGTCAGCCGGTGCTTGAGCTCATCCTCCACCGACGGCGGCAGATGGTGGAACAGCGTCAGATGCGCGGGCAGCACATTGCGCTCGGCCGGATAATGCTCGCGCCGCAGCGCATCCAGCGCCGCCTGGTCCGCCCGGCCGAGCAGCGCCGTCACGACGATCGGGGCGGCACCACTCAAATCTCGACCTGGCTGCCCAGCTCGACGACGCGGTTGGTGGGCAGGCGGAAGAACTCCATCGCGCTTTCCGCGTTGCGCAGCATCCACGCGAACAGCTTCTCGCGCCAGATCCGCATCCCCGGACGCTCCGACGGCAGCAACGTCTGACGCGACAGGAAGAAGCTCGTGTCCATCATGTTGAACGCCCCGCCGCATTTGCCGCCGCACGCCCCGATCGCCTTCAGAGCGCCGGGCACGTCGGCCTCCTGCATGAAGCCGTAATAGAGCAGCATCCGGTGGAAGCCCTGGCCCAGATCGTCGACCTTCACCCGCGTTTCCTCAGGAACATAGGGCACGTCGGCGATCTTCACCGTCAGCAGGATCACCCGCTCGTGCAGCACCTTGTTGTGCTTGAGGTTGTGGAGCAGCGCATGCGGCACCCCCTCGGGGGTCGAGGTCATGAACACCGCAGTGCCCCCCACCCGCGTCGCCGAGCCGGCAGCGGACTGGATGAACACCTTGATCGGCATCGCCCCCTCGCGCATCCGCTCGACCATCAGGCGGCGGCCCTTGGCCCAGGTGGTCAGCAGCGTGAAGATGATCACGCCGGCGAACAGCGGGAACCAGCCGCCATCGGGGATCTTGGTCAGGTTCGCGCTGAAATAGGCCAGGTCGATCAGGAAGAAGACCGCGAGGAACGGGATCGCATAGCGCTTCTTCCACTTCCACAGGCTGAACAGCACCACCGCCAGCAGGCAGTTGTCGATCAGCATCGCCCCGGTCACCGCGATACCATAGGCCGCGGTCAGGTTGGACGAGGTCTGGAAGGTCAGCACCAGCAGGATGATCGCGACCATCAGCGCCCAGTTGATCAGCGGGATGTAGATCTGCCCCGCGGTCGATGCGCTGGTGTGCGAGATGCGCAGCCGCGGGATGAAGCCCAGCTGGATGCCCTGCTGCGTGACCGAGAAGGCGCCGGTGATCACCGCCTGCGACGCGATGATCGCCGCCATCGTCGCCAGCCCGACCAGCGGCAGCCGCAGATATTCGGGGGCGAGCATGTAGAAGGGGCTCTGCAGCGCCGAGGCGTCGCGCATCAGCAGCGCACCCTGCCCCATATAGTTGCACATCAGTGCCGGCAGCACGAACCACAGCCACGAGATGCGGATCGGCCTGCGCCCGAAATGGCCCATATCGGCATAGAGCGCTTCGGCACCCGTCACCGCGAGCACCACTGCGCCCAGCGCGAGGAACGCGGCAAGCCCGTCGCTCAGGAAGAACTGCACCGCATAATGCGGCGAGAAGGCCCAGAGGATCTCGGGCGTCTGGATCGCGCTCAGCACGCCCAGCGTCGCGATGGTCGCGAAATAGGTGAGCATGATCGGCCCGAACATCGCACCCACGCGCGCCGTCCCGGTCCGCTGGATCGCGAACAGCCCGACCAGCAGGCCGACCGCGATCGGCAGAATCCAGTCCTTGGCCGCGGGCGCGGCAACCGCGATACCCTCGACCGCCGACAGCACCGACACCGCCGGTGTAATCATCGAATCGCCATAGAAGAGCGCGGTCGCGAACACGCCGAGCAGCACGATCCCCGCGGTCCAGCGCTTCTGCCCGCTCGCGGCGTTGATCAACGCCAGCAGCGCCAGGCTGCCGCCCTCGCCCTTGTTGTCGGCGCGCATGATGACGGTGACGTATTTCAGCGTCACGATCAGCAGCATCGACCAGAACATCAGGCTGATCACGCCCATGATGTGCGCT
>Ga0247823_10000154_pt1 | contig 56663 bp, 50 predicted proteins | sample 13C_PalmiticAcid_2_FD_192426 | JGI IMG/M metagenome (GOLD analysis project Ga0247823, IMG submission 192426) | Soil microbial communities from agricultural site in Penn Yan, New York, United States - 13C_PalmiticAcid_Day30 | ecosystem: Environmental > Terrestrial > Soil > Agricultural land... | reverse complement strand
GGATGCGGCGGCGGAGGCGGACGGTGGCCGTGCGGGGTCGTGCAGGCGGTCAGGACGACGACGGCCAGGCCCAGGAGCGCCAGACGGCTCAGCATCCGCGCGCGCCGGGGAAGATGCCCAGGCTGCCGCGGAAGCAGCGATGCTCGCCGCGGGGGTCCCAATATTCGGTCGTGCCGTCGGAACGCTTGATGGCCCAGCGCTCGCCGGTCTGGCCGTCGCGGCCGACCACGGCGATGTCGCCCGGCCCGCGCGAGGTGACCGCGTAGCCGTCGCCGGTCAGGGCGTCGGAAGCGCAGCTTTCGGTCACGCCCGGCTTCGACAGATCGCCCCGCAGGCCCGCCGACGAGCCGGTGCGCTGGTTGAAGGCCGAGACCTCGGTCCCGCCCTGGCCGCTGACGAACACCTGGGTGCCGGTGGCGCGGTCGTAGGTCATGACGTCGGGCGCCTGGCCGGTCAGGGGAGCGCCGCACGGAACCCGGCCGGGCGGACCAGGACGCTTGGCGGGTCCCGCCGGCTGGGCCTGGGCCGCGCCGGCGGCGAGGGCCAGGGCCAGAACGCTGGTTGCGATAAGGCGGATCATCGCGGGCTCCCTTGAGGACCAACGGGCGGAGCGCCGACCTGACCGCCGGCGGCGGCCGAGGCGTCGTAGGGATCGGCCGGACCGCCGGCCAGGGCGCTGGACGCCGGCCCCGACAGCACCGCCACCGCGCCGGTCGGCCAGTAGCTGTCATAGTCGGCGCGGGCCCGGTCGCGCGGCGTGCGGAACAGTTCCGGCGCCTCGAACCACGGGCGGCAGGTCAGCGCGCCGTCGAAATAGCCGGTGACCAGGGCCTCGCAGCCGCCGGGGCGGGCGAAGACCCGGTTGTCGCGGGCGCGGATCTGGGCCCCGCTGTCGGCGAACAGCCCCGCGCGCATCACCCCGGCGATGGCGTTGTCGGAGGCGTAGACCACGCCCGAGGCGGCGTAGATGCCGACGTCGGCGGCTTCCAGCCGGCCGTCCAGCACCCGAAGGTCGGCGCCTTCCAGCACCACCGCCCAGTCGCTGTCGCGGACCACGGGGCGCTGCAGGGTGGTCTCGCCGCCGCTGACATAGATGCCGCGCGAGAAGCCGTCGGTGGACAGGCCGTCGATCTGCACCAACTGGTCACGGTTGACGCCGGTCAGCACGAAGCCGGCCGAGTTGCGGGTGCGCGACGAACCGCTCCAGTCGCCCAGGCGAACCACGCGGACGTCGCGCAGGCGGCTGTCGCGGCCGGTCTCGACGGCCATGCCGATGGCGGTGGCGGCCACGTCGATGTCCTGGGCCTGCAGGCTGCCCGACAGCTTGACCACCGGGGCGCGGGTGCGGCCGACGAAGGCCGTCTCAATCATCTCCACCCGGCTGTCGGCGACGTCTATGGCCGAGCCCTCGCCGTCATAGCGCACGACCACGCCCTTCAGGGCCAGCTCGGTGGCGCGGCCGACGATGCACGAGGCGGTTCCGCCACGCGAGGCTTCCAGGCCCAGGTTCTGCAGCACCACGAAGGCCACGCCCGGCGCGATGCGGATGCAGGGCTGGTCGGCCGGCGCCAGCAGGATCGGCCGGGTGCGCGCGGGGCTGTAGTCGCGGGCGGTGATCACCACCGAGCGGGTGACGCTGAGCGATTCCAGGCAGGCGCCGCCGTTGCGCGAGACGAGGGTCAGGGTGTCGCCGTCATAGAGGCGGGCGAGCACGTCGTTCACCTCGCCCGGATAGGCGATGTCGCAGTCGACGACGGTGCGATACGGGCCGTAGCCGCCGCCGGGATAATGGGGCCGGCGCGGCGGCTTGCGCTTGACCGGCCGGCGCGCGCCGCAGCCCTTCGACAGGTTGGGTTCGAGCAGCAGGCCGAAGCACGGGCGGATCTGCTGGTCGATCCGGGCGTCGGGCGAGGCCTGGGCGACCTGCGGCGCGGCGCCCACCAGGCCCAGGACGACGAGGGCCGCCGCGAAGGAAGCCAGGCGCTTCATCGATAGTCCCTTTCGGCATCAGGGCGGGCGGGGGCGTTGACGGGCACGGCGTCGACCGGACCGGCATTGGCCGGCGCCACATAGGCGCGCGCCGCGTAGGGCTGGGGCCGCTCGCCCGGGCCGCGCGGCGGGCGCGAGACCTGGGCCAGAAGCTGTTGCAGCCGCCAGGCCGACGGCTTGAAGCCGGCCAGCGCCGCGTCCAGCTGGTAGACCACCGCCTTGGCGCGATCCTGGTCGGCCACGCCCTGCAGGCCCAGCGAGAAGAAGGTCGACATGGCGTACTTGGCCTCGGGCGAGCCCTGGCGCTCGGCCTCCTCGTACCAGTGGTAGGCCCGGGCGTAGTCGCGCGGCACGCCGACGCCCTCGGAATACATCACCGCCAGAACGAGCTGGGCCTTGGACGAGCCGTTGACGGCCGCGTACTGCACCGCCCTCACCTTCTCGATCGGCGACAGGCGGCCCGTGGTCGGGCGGCCGATCGAGGCCTGGAAGGTCTGGGCGTCGTTGAGGGAAAGCAGCCGCTCGTCGAGCAGCGGCGCGGGGATGATCCGCAGGTACGACAGCGCCTCGCCGATGTGCACGAACGGCAGCTCGTGCAGGCGGGCCAGCGCCGCCTCCTTGGCCTCGCCGGCCGGATCGCTCTCGTCGGAATGCGGCACGCCGGAATCCGGCGAGTCCGGCGGATAGAATTCGTAGGGCGGGATCCAGCGCTTGGCCTTGGTCTCGACGAACGTGCCGTACGAGGCCCGCTGCGGCGACGAGCGCTCGAAGTCCTTGAGCATCACATAGGCCGAGACGTCGCCGGTCTGCACCGCCAGGTAGTTGTAGAGATAGGCGTCGATGTCGTTGCGGCGGAACAGGTCCAGCGCCGCCGGCGCGCCGACATGGCGGCGGTCGCCATAGGCCTCGACGGCCTGCAGGTTGTCGGACGGCTCGCCATAGGGGCCGAAATAGCCGTCATGCATCCGCGCCAGGGTGCGGTAGCCGTCGGCCCCTTGCGTCGACAGGATGTAGATCACCCGGTTCCTGACCTGCTCGCGCTCCTCGGTCGACATCCGCGACAGCTGGCGGTCGAGCGCGCCATAGGCGGCGTGGCGCTCGTAGGCGCGGCAGTCGTCGAAGCGCGAGACGGCCTTGCCCGGCTTGCCGCGCGGCTCATAGGCGGCGATCGGCGCGTAGCCGGACGGATTGGCCAGGGCCATGGCGTACCAGGCGGCCGCCTCGACCGGATCGTCGAGGTTCTTGTCGCTGGTCCGCTGGCCCTCGTAGCGGCGGGCCAGTTCCAGCTGGGCGAAGAAGTCGCCGCGGAAGCCGCCCTGGCGCAGGTTGCGGATCTCGATCTGCTGCTGGTTGAACTGGCCCGAGCCGCCTTGCGCCACCTGCGGGCGCGGACAGGCCGTGGCCCGCTTGGCGAACAGCTGCGGCGCGGAGAAGTCGCAGCCGAACAGCGGCAGCACGGCGACCGCCGCCACCGCGCCCAGCGGCACGCGGCGGATCAGACGACGCCTGTTTTCGAGGAGATGGACGCCCGCGCGCCTCAGCTGGCGGAGGAGCGCAACAGCATCGCCGGCCTCGTGCATCGCTCCCCCTCCAGCACGCCGTTAACCATGATCAGAAACCCGTTCATGAGCCGCCGGAAGCGAGACTGTCAAGCTCGCCGACCGACGTTCATCAACTCTTGTTTGACGTGCCTGAAATGGAACGGGTTTTGGGGGATGGAGGTGGAGAAGTATGTGTATTTTCACGGGATTTGAGGCGTTAAGTGCGCACGCATTCACACTTTGGAGAAGGCTTTGCACACCTCCCCCGAGGAGGCTGATTCTACATATCGTCGCCGAAGATGAGTATGCCCCCCGGGCAGACACGGCCCCATCTTTCGGGCGCTTGCCCCTACGAACCCTCAGCTTGGCGCGAAGTAAACTTCGTCCAATCGACCAGCCGCACGATAAACATTGCTCATCGCCGCTACGTGATTGGCCTCCACCAACGCAGCCATGCAGGCCTTAAGCAGGGTCAACATCTCTTCCTTTGGCGGCGCACTTTTCGCCTGCATCCCCTGGAGAGCTAAGGCGATGTTGCCCGCGACCTTTGCGTCAGCAGGCGGCTCGCGATCACCGGCCAAGATGGCGGCTAGAAGCTTGGCTGGCGTGCCTACATGCTTGGCTAGCGCTGATTGTCTACCCAAGGCGCGGTCAATCACCTTTAGTTTCGCCTTGGTTTTCGTGGTTGCAACACCCTCTAATAGGCCGGCCATTTCCGCGCGAGATAACTTGGCCTGATTTCCAAAATAGAAAATGGGCACCCAATCGCGATTAGTGCCCGCCACTGCGAAGCGTATATATTCAAAAGGTTCCAGAACTGGTTCTTGATCTAGAAAATTACGCAAAACATCTTCATCAGTAATGAGCCTCCGACCACCCGGCAGCTTCTCGCCACCAGAAGCCGTTATCTCGCCGACCAACTTGAGAGTCGGCGCGCCAGTCACTTCGTCAAATTGGCCCTCCTTGATGAACTTGATTTGATCAACTAGTGCCTGGTCGATCTGCATGGGATGCCCGGCGAGTTCGAGCGCACCATCAGCGACGTTAAGAATGGCGGAATTCTCTACGCCAATGTCAGCAATCTTGCGCGTTACGTCGACAAGGGCGCTCAGTCGCATAGCATCGCGCGCATCCAGGAGGGTGCGAAGATCCCCAAACCTTATGGGCGCGCTCTCTGCCGGATAGCGGAACAAGATCGCACCATCGTCAAGGCGATCACCCGGACGATGAACAATTACGGGCTTATCGACACAAGGCTCGACGCAGACATAGCCGACTTGAAAACCACCAACCTCAAACACCCCCTTACGAAAGCTGGGTGTCGGTTGAAGATGCGCCTTTACCGCCAGAGTTAGCTTCACGAGATCTAGCTTATCGAAATCGTCATCCTGCAGGCCAACCACCTTGCCGGATTTGTCCTCCACGCCAAGCAGGACCACCCCACCCTTGTTGTTGGCCATACCAGCGATGGCTCTCACAATCGGAGCCAACTTCTTGACGTCGACCTCGCGCTTGCACTCAACTTCGTCGGTCTCGCCCGACGTCAGACGCCACCCATTCCCCTTTTTGTTCGAGAATAGTGCGGCAAGCCGCCCTTCATCTGAGGATGGAACCGCTGATACGCCGCTTCCCTGGATGGGGCCCACTTTGAAGGTAGCCAGGAACGCATCAAGTTCATTGTTGTTCGCAGGAGGAATACCCGGCCCGTAGGTACCCTGCCGTATACCGGTAATGCGTCCTGAGTTGACCGGCCGATCTTGGCGATTGAAATAAAACTGAATGTCACAGTTCTTCATGCCGCGTGCGAGCATGGCCCTAATGAGACCAATTTCGCCATCGGTGACGCTACGCTTCATCCCCAGCCCCAGCCCCAGCACATCCTTAAGCGACCTTGCAGAGCCGCCCCATGCGCGCGTTACCGCATGAGAACTCCCGAAGATGTGCAATCATTCACTATCGTCGCTCATTCTAGAGCGAGCCCCCTCACCTTCCCGTCGGCATGTCCCTGAACGGCACGTCCTTGTCCACGCGCACATCGCCCGGCAGGCCAAGGACGCGCTCGGCGATGATGTTCTTGAGGATCTCGTCGGTGCCGCCGGCGATGCGCAGGCCCGGGGCCCACATCAGGCTTTGCTGGAAGGCCGCGCCGGCGGCGGCTTCGGGGCCGGTGAGGATGCCGTACTCGCCCTGCATCTCGACGGCGGTGTTGGCCAGGTCCTGCAGTTGGTTGGCCGAGATGATCTTGCCGATCGAGCTTTCCGGGCCCGGGGTCTGGCCGCGCGACAGGGCGGTCATGGTGCGGAAGCGGGTGAACTTCAGCCCCTGCGAGGCCACGAACCAGTCGGCCAGCTTTTCGCGGAAGGCGTCGTTGGCCAAGGCGGGGCCATCGGCCCCAGGGAGGGCGCGGGCCAGCTCCAGCACCTCGCGGTAGTTGGGGCCGGCCGAGCCGCCGACGGCCAGGCGCTCGTTCATCAGGGTGACGAGGGCCACCTGCCAGCCCTGGCCCACCTCGCCCAGGCGCTGGCTGTCCTTGACCCGCAGGTCGCTGAAATAGACCTCGTTGAACTCGCGCCCGCCCGACATCTGGTGGATGGGCCGGCACTCGACGGCCGGATCGCGCATGTCGATCCAGAACATGGTCAGGCCCTTGTGCTTGGGCACGTCGGGATCCGTCCGCGTAAGGAGTATGCCGAAGTCGCTGTAGTGGGCGCCGGTGGTCCAGACCTTCTGGCCGTTGATCACCCACTCGTCGCCGTCCCTGACCGCGCGGGTGCGCAGGGCCGCGACGTCGGAGCCGCCGGCCGGTTCGGAGAACAGCTGGCACCAGATCTCCGCGCCCTTCACGGCGGGCGAGACGAAGCGCTTCTTGGCAGCGGTGTCGGAGAAGGCCATCACCGTGGGCACGCACATGCCAAGGCCGATGGTGAAGTAGCCGTAGGCGACGCCGGCCTTGCCCTCCTCCTGGCCGAAGATGACGGACTCGATCGGCGTGCCGCCGCCGCCGCCCACGGCCGCGGGCCAGGTGATGCAGGCGTAGCCGGCGGCGGCCTTGCTGGCCTGCCAGGCCTTGGCGGCGGCCATGTGCTCGGGAGTGTTGGGTTTGGGCTCGCCATGCTCGGCGCGATGAGCGGCGGCGGCCTCGACCAGCCAGGCGCGGGCCTTTTCGCGGTAGGCCGCTTCGGCGGGGGAGTCGTTGAAGTCCATGGCGATGATCTTCCGTTGGTCCGTCCTCGTCCTTCGACAAGCTCAGGATGAGGACTACTGCTGGCTCCGCGATCACATTCGAAATCCTCATCCTGAGCCTGTCGAAGGACGAGGATTTCGCGCCGCTGCTAAGCCGCGTTCTTCTTCTCGAGCTCGCTGACCAGCCGCTCCTTCCAGAGCCTCGGCGAGCCGGCGACCAGGGAGAGCTGCCGCGAGCGGCGATAGTAGAGGTGGCAGTCCACCTCCCAGGTGAAGCCCATGCCGCCGTGCACCTGGACGCTCTCCTTGCTGGCGAACCAGAAGGCCTCCGAAGCGGCGATGCGGGCGGCGGCGGCGGCGGTGGGCAGCTCGGGCGCCCCATTTTCCTTGAGGGTGGAGGCGTTGAGGGCCCAGGCGCCGTAATAGGCGTTGGAGCGGGCGACCTCGTTCTTGACGTACATGTCGGCCAGCTTGTGCTTGATGGCCTGGTAGCCGCCGATGACCCGGCCGAAGGCGTAGCGGCCAAGTGCGTATTCCTTGGCCATCTCCAGGCAGCGGTCGGCGCCGCCCAGCTGTTCGAAGGCCAAGAGCACGGCGGCGCGATCGAGGATGGACTGCACGAGGTCGAAGCCCTCGCCCGCCCCGCCCAGCCGCTCGGCGGCCACGCCGTCGAAGGTGAGGCGGGCGACGCTTCGGGTGGGGTCCAGGCTCTCCAGCGTCTCGCGCTTCACGCCGGCGCCGGTCAGGTCGACGAGGAACAGGCCAGGCTTGCCGCCTTCGCTCGCCAGCACGATGGCGATGTGGGCGATGTCGCCGTCGGTGACGGGGATCTTCACGCCGGAAAGCCTGCCGCCCTCGACCCGGGCCGACAGGGCCGAGGGCGTGAGCACGCCGGGACCCTCGCTGACGGCCAGGGCGCCGATCAGCTCGCCGGCGGCGACGCGGGGCAGGATGGCGGCCTGCTGGGCGGCCGCGCCGTGGGCCATGACGGCCTCGGCCAGGATGTAGACGGTTGAGGCGAAGGGGATCGGGGCGACGGCGCGGCCCAGTTCCTCGGCGATGGCGCACAGCTCGACGCGGCCAAGCCCCAGGCCGCCGTGCTCCTCGGGGATGGCCGCGCCCAGCCAGCCCTGCTCGGCCACCGCGGCCCACAGGGGCGCGTCGTAGCTCCTGGCCGGATCGTCGAGCACGCCGCGCACCACGGCGGGCGGACAGCGACCGCCCAGGAACTTGCGGGCCTCGTCCTTGAGGAACTTCTGGTCGTCGGAATAGTCGAAATCCACGGCCGCTTTCTCCCTTGGCCGTTCTGGCGACGGCCGTTGGAAGCGACGATGAACCACGTTTACGTGCGTGGAAAGATTGACCCGGCGTCAAGAATTTCAGGTTCTTATGGCCGCCGAGTATTTGGAGCCGTTCGAGATCCCATGGCCAAGACCGTCTATCAGCGGAACCAGAAGGTTTGGGTCGAGAGCGTCGGCGCCTGGGCGATCATCGAGAAGATCGTGCCCATCTGGGCCAAGGGCTTCGACGAGCCGGTGCGGGTGACCTACGACGTGGGCCTGGGCCGCGAGTTCCTGGCCCACGAGCTGAAGCCCGAGGACCGCATGGACCCGCAGGAAGGCGGCGTGCTGTCCAACTGGCGGGTCTTGAGGGCCCGCAACAAGTGGCAGCAGGAGAGCGACTGCCTGCACCACCCCTTCCCCGGCACCTATCCGGTGGTGGTCACCGATCCCAACGACTGGGGCGGCTGGCGCACGCCGGGGGCGGAATACGACCGCGACCCGCGCAAGATCGAGTTCCAGGCCAAGCTGATCGCCGCCGCCCCGCGCCTGCACGCGCTGTCGCGCGAGATCATGACCCTGGTCGGCGACCATCCTGAAGACGCGCCCCCGGCCCTGCTGGCCCTGGCCCAGAAGGCCGCGGCCATCGAGCGGGAACTGCACGAGACCCCGGCGGCGAGCGGAAGCGTGGAGGGGTGAGGCCCTTCATCTTTTCTCCCGTCATTCCCGCCCTTGTGGCGGGAACCTCTGGTTCCGCTCGCACGTGAGGCGCCAGCGGCGTGCTAAGCACGCCGCCCCTCCCGCCCGTGCAGTTGATAGAGGGGTTCCCGCCACAAGGGCGGGAATGACGGAAGGTTTGGGGGCTGTCAGAACCGCCGCCCGATCCCCACCGACACGACCATCGGATCCAGGTTCACCTTCGACTTCAGGGCGCCGCCGTTGATCTTGGCGTCGGTCTCGAACCACACCTTCTTGACGTCGACATTGACGACGTAGGGGCCCTTCACGGCGATGTCGGCGCCCGCCTGCAGGGCGTAACCGAAGCCGTCGTCGAGATCGACGGTGAAGCCGTTCTTGTCCTTGCCGCTATAGAAGATCATGTAGTTCAGCCCCGCGCCCACATACGGATTGAACCGGGCCTTGGGCGCGAAGTGGTACTGGGCCGAGACCACCGGCGGCAGCACCCAGGTCTTGTGAACGACGACGTCGGTTCCCGGCCCCACGGCCTTGACGGTGTGCTGGGTCGTGCCGGCGATCACTTCCACAGCCAGCTTGTCGGTCAGGAAGTAGGAGACGCCCAGCGTCGGCATGACGTCGTCCTTGAGGTCGGCCTTCAGGCCGCTGGCGGCGCCGGCCGCGGTGACGATCGGGTCGCCGGCGTCGGGCGAGACGCTGGTGGCGCGCAGGTTGACCTGCCAGGTCCCCTTGGCGGCGGGCGTGAAGGCTTCCCGGGCCTGCGCCCCCGTGGCGACGGCGGCCAGCGCGAAGCCGACGGCCCCCAATGCAGCAAGGCGAGCGGTGCGAAGGGCGGTCATGGTCTTAATCCCCTTGGAATTCGACGCGTCGAGGCGTCGCCAGGGGTGATGCGCCCGCTCGCCGGGGCGCACCTTGATCCGCCTCAAGTGTCCGAGAAGCGGCCCTCCTTCCAGGCGCGCCAGGCCAGGAAGGCGGCGGCCAAGACACATCCCGCCAGCAAGGGAACCGAGTTTTCCGGGCCGCCCGTCCCTCGCAGCCAGGCGATCAGGTGTCCCCGCCCAGGCTCGTAGATGGACGTATCCCCGCCGTCGACCATCGGAGAGCCGGCGATCACCACGCCGGACAGCGCGCCCCACCCCGTCGACAGGCCCAGCCCCGGCCACAGCCGCCCGTAGCGCAGCCAGAAAAGGCCGAGGATGGCCCCGCCCAGCGCCACGTTCACCCACTGGAGAGGCGGAAGCTCCTCCACGAACGATACAAGCCAGGACGCCAGCAGGGCCGCCAGCGCCACGCCGACGACCGGCCCGAACGCCTGGGTCGCCAGGCGTGCGCCTCCGCCCTGCACGGCCAAGCCCAGCAACAGGCCGCCGAGCGCGCCGTTGCTGGAGCCGTCCAGCGCCCAACGCCAGTTGACGATCGCCGGCGACCGCCAGACCACGTCGCCGCTCAGGATAAGCACGCCCATCAGCAGGCCGAAGGCCGACACGGCCAGGATGATCCCTATGCCCAGTCCCGGGATTGCCGAGGCCGGCGCCAATTCGGACGGCCAGCGCCTTTCGCCCAGCCGAACCGCCAGGACATAGGTCCCAAGGGCGACGACCGTCGCCGCCAGGACCGCCACGGGCGTCTTGACCAGAAGAGGCTCGTAGCAATCGCAGCGCGTCGCGAGTTCGACGAAGACGAAGTCGCCGATGACCGACACGGCCGTCACGACGGCGACGCCCGCGATACCGGGCGCCAGTGTCAGGATGATCGCCCAGACCAGGATCATGACCCAGCGGCCCAGTGACATACGGCCGCCCTGGGCGAGCGTTTCGGGCATGGACGGCGCCTCCGGTCTAGCTTCGAAACTTAGCCGATAAATCGACAAGTCGCGCAACCGCCGGCCTCGCCGCCGCGCGGACGGGCGACTACATTGCGGTGATGCGCACCGAAACGCCCCAGCCGATCCGGCTCTCCGACTATCGTCCGTTCCCGTTCGAGATCGAGACGACGCACCTTGCCTTCCAGCTGGAGCCGTCGGCCACGCGGGTGACCGCCACGCTGAAGGTGCGCCGCACGGGCGCGGCCGGCGAGGCCCTGGCGCTGAACGGCGAGCGGCTGGCGCTGAAGTCGATCGCCATCGACGGCCAGGCCCTGGGCGCCAACCAGTACGTGCTGGACGAAGAGCGCCTGGTGATCGCCGAGGTCCCCGACGCCTTCGAGCTGACCACGCAGGTCGAGATCGATCCGTCGGCCAACAAGGCCTTGATGGGCCTCTACATGTCGGGCGGCCGGTTCTGCACCCAGTGCGAGGCCGAGGGCTTCCGCACCATCACCTTCTTCCCCGACCGGCCGGACGTGCTGTCGCGCTACACCGTGCGGATCGAGGCCGACCAGGCCTTCGAGCACCTGCTCAGCAACGGCAACCTGATGGAGGCCGGCGAGCTTCCGGACGGCCGCCACTACGCCGTCTGGAACGACCCCTTCCCCAAGCCGGCCTATCTGTTCGCCCTGGTGGCCGGGCGGCTGGACGTGCTGGAGGACGACTTCGTCACCATGAGCGGCCGCACCGTGGCGCTGAAGGTGTTCGTCGACCCCGGCCAGGCCTCGCGCGCGGCCTATGCGCTGGACGCCCTCAAGCGCTCGATGAAGTGGGACGAGGAGGCGTTCGGGCGCGAGTACGACCTGGACCTCTTCATGATCGTGGCCGTGCGCGACTTCAACTTCGGGGCCATGGAGAACAAGGGGCTGAACATCTTCAACAGCTCGCTCCTGCTGGCCGAGCCGGAGACGGCGACCGACTTCGACTACGAGCGCATCGAGAGCGTCGTCGCCCATGAATACTTCCACAACTGGACCGGCAACCGCATCACCTGCCGCGACTGGTTCCAGCTGTGCCTGAAGGAAGGCCTGACGGTCTTTCGCGACCAGTCGTTCAGCGCCGACATGCGTGGCGCGGCCGTGCAACGGATCAAGGACGTGAAAGCGCTGCGCGCGCGGCAGTTCGCCGAGGACGCCGGCCCGCTGGCCCATGCCGTGCGGCCGTCGAGCTATCTGAAGATCGACAACTTCTACACCGCGACCATCTACGAGAAGGGCGCGGAGATCATCCGCATGCTGAAGACCATCCTGGGCGCGCAGGCGTTCCGGGCCGGTCTTGATCTCTATTTCGAGCGCCACGACGGCGAGGCGACCACGGTCGAGGCCTTCATCGCCTGTTTCGCCGAGGCCTCGGGCCGCGACCTGAACAGCTTCTTTTCCTGGTACGAACAGGCCGGCACGCCGTCGGTGTCGCTGACCCACGCCTATGACGCGGCCGCCAAGGCCCTGTCGATCACCCTGAGCCAGAAGACCGCGCCGACCAGCGGCCAGCCGGTCAAGAAGGCGCTGCCCATCCCGGTGACCATCGGCCTGCTGGCCCAGGACGGCAGCCCCCTGCGCGACAGCGAGGTGGTGCTGCTGGAGGGCGAGAGCCTGACGGTGCGTTGGGAAGGCGTGACCGAGACGCCGGTGATCTCGGCCCTGCGCGGCTTCTCGGCCCCGGTGACCCTGACCACCGACGCGCGGCCGGCCGACGCCTATGTGCTGTTCGCCGCCGATCCGGACCTCTTCAACCGCTGGGAGGCCGGCCAGGGCCTGGCCCGTGGCCTGATCCTGGCGCGCGCCGCCGGAACGCCCGACGAGGTCGGCGAGGAACGCTACGCGCAGGCCCTGGGCCAGGCGCTGGACGATCCGGCGGCCGACCCGGCCTTCAAGGCCCTTCTGCTGGCCCTGCCGACCGAAGGAGACCTCGCCTTGGCGGTCGAGCCCGCCGATCCGGCCGCGATCCATGAGGCTCGCGGCGCCTTGCGCGCCCGGATCGCCGTGCATCTGGGCGAGCAGCTGGCCCGCATCCACGGCGCCATGCAGGGCGACGGCGAGTTCTCGCCCGACGCGGCCTCGGCCGGCCGCCGGGCGCTGCGCAACGCCTGCGTCGACCTGCTGTCCGCCGATCCGCACGCCGACAACGTGCAACGCATCGTCGGCCACTTCGAGGCCGCGGCGGCGCTGACCGACGCCATGGGCGGCCTGTCTGCCCTGCTGGCGGTGGGCGGCGAGCCTTGCGAGACGGCGCTTGCCGCCTTCCACGCCAAGTGGCGGCACGAGCCGCTGGTGCTGGACAAGTGGTTCTCGGTGCAGGCCCGCGATCCGTCGCCGGACGCGCTGCAGCGGGTGCTGGCCCTGACCGCGCACGCCGACTTCGACGCCGGCAACCCCAACCGCTTCCGCGCCCTGGTGCAGGGCTTCGCCAGCGCCAACCCGGCGCGGTTCCACGATCCCAGCGGCGCGGGCTATCGCTTCCTGGCCGACCAGATCCTGGCGGTGGACGACTTCAACCCGATGACCGCCGCGCGCCTGGTCGAGCCCCTGGGCGGCTGGCGACGCTACGTCCCGGCGCTGGGGGACCTGATGCGCCGCGAACTCGAGCGCGTGAAGGCCGCGCCGGGCCTGTCGAAGAACGTGCTGGAGCTGGCGGGGCGGGCGCTGGAGTAGGGGAAACCTCCCCCTCTGGCGGAGGCGGCCGAAGGTCGGTGGGGGGACGTTTTCAACTTCCGATGCGTCGGCCGGGGTCCGGATCACTCCCCCCGCCGATCGCTTCGCGATCACCTCCCCCGGGGGGAGGTTCCCTCAGGCGGCGAGCCTGGGGTGATTCCTCCGCGCAACGGTTGCGACCAAAGCGCTCATCCCCCGCTTATTCGCCTCTCCCCCGGGTGACGGCGCATGAACGGGTACGGTAGATTCACCATGTCGGCGAACTGACTCGCCTGGGGTGCTAGAGGTTCAAGCGTTGCGAATTGGCGGGGCGAAACCCGGAAGGCCGGCCAAGGCTGGACTTTCGGCTGCGGGCGTGGCCCGCATGCGCGCCGCCCGGTCGTCGCAGGCCTATGTCCGCATCGTCATTCTGGCCGCGCTGCTGCTGCTGGCCGTCTACACCGCCCTTGGCCTGCACAGCCTGCAGAAGGAAGCCTCGGCTCCCCCAGGCGGCGCGGGCCTGGCGGCTGAGGCGCAGATCCTGTCCGGCAAGGTCGAGACCAACCTGGCCGCCCAGCGCGCGGGTCTGTCGGCGGCCGCCGACATGCTGGAACGCGACCCGACCTCGGCCATCGACGCGGCCGAGACCGCCCTGCGCGCCGCCGGCGGCGAGGCCATGGCCGTGGCCGTGACCACCAGCGCCGAGGTGCTGGCCGTCGCGGGCCGCGATCCGTCGGCCGACTGGCGCCTGGCTGCCAAGGCCGCCTCGGCCTCGGGTCGCAGCGTCTGGGTCGGCGGTGTCGGCCGCAGCGGCCGCCTCTACGTCGCCATGGCCGCCCAGACCAGCGCCGGCCGCGGCTATGTCATCGCCGCCGGCGATCCCTCGCGCCTGCTGGGCGAGCCGGCCAAGGAGCGCTCGGTCGCCCTGTTCCTGGCCGACGGCGGCCTGCTGGTCGGCGCCGGCCGCGCCGTTCAGGGCGCCGCCAGCCTCAGCCAGGCCTACACCCTTTCCATCGAGGACCTGCAGGGCGGCGCAGCCGCCCTCACCGGCCGCGGCGTCGACGGCTCCAGCCTGGACGTGGCCTTCGAGCCCCTGGCCCAGGGCGCCGTCATCGTCGCCGTCAGCACCCCCAGCCACACCGTGGCCAATGTCGATCGCCGCGTCATGGAAGGCGCGCTGAACCTGCTGATCCCGCTGGCCGCCGGCATCGCGCTGGCCTTGATCCTGATGCTGCAGAGCCGCCGCGCCGAAAGCGCCCAGAAGGAATTCATCGACAGCGAGCAGCGCTTCCGCCTGGCCGTCGAAGCGGCCCGCTGTGGCATCTGGGAATGGGACCTGCGCTCGGACGAGGTCTACATGTCCGACGTCACCGGGGCGATGTTCGGCTGGGGCGGCGGCGGCGTGGCGCCCGGCCAGGACCTGGTCGAGCGGATCTCGGCCGACCATCGCGACCGGGTGCGCCAGGCGCTGGCCAACGCCGCCCAGTTCGGCGCCTTCGACGTCTCGTTCCGCATCCCGGCCCGCGAGCACGGCGGCCGCTCGATCTGGGTGGACGCCCGCGGCCAGGGCTTCGGCAAGCCGGGCGAGGACGGCTATTCGCGCATCATCGGCGTGGCCCTGGACGTCACCGAGGAGCGCCTGGCCCAGGCCCGCGCCCAGGCCGCCGAGAACCGCCTGCGCGACGCCATCGAAAGCGTGTCGGAGGCCTTCGTGCTCTGGGATCGCCAGGGCCGCCTGCTGATGTGCAACAGGAACTACCGCAACGTCTTCTCGCTGGAGCCCAAGCTCCTGAAGCCCGGCGCGGCCCGCGCCGAGGTCAACCGCTTCGCGGCCCTGGCCATCCGCCAGGAGATCCCCGACCCCACCGGCGCCAAGGGCGTGCGCGAAGCCGAACTGAACGACGGCCGCTGGATCCAGATCAGCGAGCGGCGCACGGCCGAGGGCGGCCTGGTCATGACCGCCGCCGACATCACCGCCATCAAGACCCAGGAAGAGGCCCGTCGCCGCAACGAGGAGCAGCTGCAGAACGCCGTCACCGGCCTTGAGCGCAGCCAGGAGCAGCTGGCCGAGCTCGCACGTAAGTACGAGATGGAGAAGGTCAAGGCCGAGGGCGCCAACAAGGCCAAGAGCGAGTTCCTGGCCAATATGAGCCACGAGCTGCGCACGCCGCTGAACGCCATCAACGGCTTCTCCGAGATCATGATGAACGAGATGTTCGGCCCGCTGGGGGACCAGCGCTACAAGGGCTACAGCCTCGACATCCACAATTCCGGCCAGCACCTGCTGGCCCTGATCAACGACATCCTCGACATGTCGAAGATCGAGGCCGGCAAGATGGCGCTGAAGTTCGAGCCGCTGCACCTGGAGGACGTCACCGAGGACGCCGTGCGCCTGGTGCGCAACCGCGCCGAGGCGGCCGGCCTGAAGCTCGAGGTCGACTTCCCGCCCCTGCCCGAGATCGAGGCCGACTATCGCGCGGTCAAGCAGGTGCTGCTGAACCTGCTGAGCAACGCCATCAAGTTCACCCCCCGCCAGGGCCGCGTCGTCGTGCGCGCCGAGATCCGCCGCGATCCGCTGGGCGAGCGCGTAAAGGTCTCGGTCACCGACACCGGCATCGGCATCGCCGCCGAGGACCTGGCCCGCCTGGCGCGTCCGTTCGAGCAGGTGGAAAGCCAGCACTCCAAGACCACGCAAGGCACGGGCCTTGGCCTGGCGCTGACCAAGTCGCTGGTCGAGATGCACGACGGCGCGCTGGAGATGGTCTCGACCCCCGGCGACGGCACCACGGTCAGCTTCACCCTGCCGATCAGCCAGAGCAGCCCGATGCAGGTGCGCGACTACGCGGTGGCGTAGAGACGTCCTGCCGACAAAAACGACCCAACAAGCTTGACCGCTCGCGGCAACAGCTAAACTCTCGCTTGCAGTAGCAGGAGAGACGTCTTGAAGATGGTGCGTTTTCCATATGCGTGCAGGCTCGCCCTAGGACTGGCGCTTCTGGCGCTTTCGACGGCCGCCGCAGCGGCCGAAGCCGACAAGGCGAAGGCCCTCGAGAACATCACCGTTCCGCAGGGCTCGACGCTTATTCTGAACCCTGGCTTGACGCTAATAGGCCAGCTGCAGCTCGGGCCCGGTGCGCAGATCATCACCAGAGGCGCTTCGGTGCAGTTGCAGATCCAGGTCCTGATCATCGAAGACACGGCCGAGCTAATAGCCAACACCCCCGCGGGGCTCAACACCGGCCCAATCGAGCTGACGGTCGGCGCCGTGGCCGGCAGCGGTCTCTCGATCCTCAACGCCGGGACGCCGGGCTTGCCGGGCCCCAATGCCTCGCCTCGCGACCAATCCACCTGCGCGGCCGACGCCGCCGCCTCGGCGGGCAACCCCGGCGGGCCGGGACAGAACGGTGGTGACGCGGGCAGTGTCTCCATCTCCACCATATCGCAGTCTAACCTGGCGGCCTTCCGGGTGCTCACTGACACGAACGCCGCCGGGCAGCCTCAAGATTGCGGCGGCCACATCTGCGGGGGTTTCGGCGGTCCAGGCGGCGCGGGCGGCAGCGGTGTTCCCGTCAAGCCCGCATGCGACAGCAACGCCCTCGGACCGAACGGTCCCCAAGGCGCGGCGGGGTCGACGGGCCGCAATGCGCAGTTCAAATCCCAGGTCATGTTGAGCGGGTCCATCGCCAAGCCCTAGCTTTCGCGGCAGGATTCGCGGAAAGCACCTCGCGGGGAGTGAAAGACCATGCCAGCCGCCTCCGGAACGCCCGTCGCCTTTATCCATGTCAGCGACCGCCAGCGCGCGCTGGATTTCTATGTCGGCAAGCTGGGCCTTGTGGTCCGCAGCTCCGATCCGTTCGGCGACTTTCTTGAGGTCGGCGCGGCGCTGATCCGCCTGACCGCCCTGCCCGAATACAAGGCCGGCGCCCATCCGGTGTTCGGCTGGCACGTCGACGACATCGAGGCCGGCGTGAAGGCGCTGACCAGCCGGGGCGTCGCCTTCACGATCTACGAGGGCTTCGGCCAGGACGCCCTGGGGATCTGGACCGCCCCGGGCGGGGCGGCCAAGGTCGCATGGTTCGCCGATCCCGACGGTAACGTGCTGAGCCTGTCGCAGGGGTGAAAGTGTTCCCGCTCCCAGAGGGAGAGAGGGTTCTCAGTGCGCCGCCAGCCTGGCCACCAGCGCCGCGCCCGCCTCGTCCAGCCCCACGACCTCGACCGCCGCGCCCTGGCGGCGATAGCGCAGCACCACCTTGTCGAGCGCGCCGACGGCGGTGAGGTCCCACAGGCGCACGGCGGTCATGTCGATCTCGACGCGCTCGGGATGGCCGTGGAACTCGAAGCCGGCGGCGAACAGTTCGGCCGAGACGAAGAACAGCTGGCCCTCGACGACGTAGCGACGGGCGGTCTGCGTGCTGTCCGGGCGCTCGGTGACGCTGATCATCTTGCCGACCTTGCGGGCGAAGAACAGCACGCTGAGCAGCACGCCCAGCACGACGCCCTTGGCCAGGTCGTGGGTGATCAGCACCGTCACGGTGGTGGCCAGCATGACGATGGTCGACTGCAGCGGCGTCGAGCGCAGCTTGCGCACCGAGTTCCAGTCAAAGGTGGTGAAGGCCACCATGATCATCACCGCCACCAGGGCGGCCATGGGGATGCGGGCCACCCAGTTGCGCAGGACGAGGATCAGGATCAGCAGGAACAGGCCCGCCCAGAAGGTCGACAGGCGCGAGCGGCCGCCGGATTTGACGTTGATGATCGACTGGCCGATCAGCGCGCAGCCGGCCATGCCGCCCAGCAGCGGCGAGACGATGTTGGCGATCCCCTGCCCCCGGGTCTCGCGATCCTTGTCGGACGGGCTGTCGGTCAGGTCGTCGAGCAGGTTGGCAGTCAGCAGGCTTTCGAGCAGGCCCACGAAGGCCAGGGTCAGCGACACCGGGGCGATGATCGCCAGCGTCTCCAGCGTCAATGGCACGGCTGGCAGGTGGAAGCCGGGCAAGGCCGTGGGCAGCTGGCCCATGTCGCCAACGGTGCGCACCGGCAGGTTCAGCGCGATGGCCACGGCGCTGAGCGCCAGGATCGCCACCAGCGACGAGGGGACCGCCTTGGTCAGGCGCGGGAACAGATAGATGATCGCCAGGCCCGCTCCGACCAGGGCGAAGGTCTGCCAGTTGCCGCCGATCAGCTGGGGCATCTGTGCGGCGAAGATCAGGATGGCCAGCGAGTTGACGAAGCCGCTCATCACCGAGCGCGAGACGAACTTCACGTAGCGCCCCAGCCGCAGCATGCCGATGACGATCTGGATGACTCCGGTCAGCAGGCTGGCGGCGAACAGGTACTCGATCCCGTGGTCGCGCACGAGGCCGCCCATCAGCAGCGACATGGCCCCGGTGGCGGCCGAGATCATCGCCGGCCGGCCGCCGACGAAGGCGATGGTCATGGCGATGACGAACGAGGCGTAGAGCGTCACGGCCGGATCGACGCCGGCGATGAAGGCGAAGGCCAGGGCCTCGGGGATCAGGGCCAGGGCGACGACCGTGCCGGCCAGCAGGTCGCGGCCAGGATTGGCGAGCCATTGCTGGCGCGTCTTGGCGAGGAAGCTCATGGGATCTGTCTTGCGTGGTGCGGCGGCGCGATCGCGCCGCGAAGGTTTCCCGAGGGATCGGCGCCCGGGGTAGCCATCCGGCGGGACCGGATCCGTTGTGCGGCCTGCTGATGCCGCATCCGGCGGCGCGGGGCAAGCACCCCGTCCGCGAACTATTTTTCCGTCGATGGTGGCCCAACTTGCGGTTTCGTGCTCCGCCTGCGTCAAGCTTAGGGGGCCGGCGAAAAAGCACGCCCCGCTTTGGTGGATGGGGAGTGCGATGACGCGACACGTAGCGATGGCCGGGGCCGCCCTGGCGCTGGTGATGAGTTTCGGCGGCCAAGCGGCCTTCTCCGCGGAGATCACCCCGCCCGCACAGGCCTTCGCCCAGGATCCGGGCAGCGACTACTTCCTGGCCGACTACACCGCCTACGAGGCCTATCTGAAGACCCTGGCCGGCCAGTCGGACCGCATGAAGCTGGTCGACATCGGCAAGTCCGAGGAAGGCCGCACCCAGTGGGTGGCCATCGTCTCCTCGCCGGCGAACCTCGCCAAGCTCGACGAATACAAGGCCGTCGCCCGCAAGCTGGCCAAGGGCGAAGTCAGCAAGGAAGAGGCCGAGAAGCTGGCCGCCACCGGCAAGGCCGTGGTCTGGATCGACGCGGGCATGCACGCCACCGAGACGGTGACCTCGCAGGGCCAGATCCAGGTGCTCTACCGGATGCTGACCAAGACCGATCCGGAAACGCTGCGCATCCTCGACGACGTCATCGTGCTGTTCGGCCACGACAATCCCGACGGCATGGAGCTGGTCTCGGACTGGTACATGCGCAACGCCGACCCGCAGAAGCGCGAGTACAACTCGATCCCGCGCCTCTATCAGAAGTACGTCGGCCACGATAACAACCGCGACAGCTTCATGTCGCAGATGTCCGAGACCACCAACGTCAACAAGGTGCTGTTCCGCGACTGGTATCCGCAGATCATCTACAACCAGCACCAGCCGGCCCCGAACGGCATGGTGGTGTTCGTCCCGCCGTTCCGCGACCCGTTCAACTACAACTACGACCCGCTGGTCATGACCTCGCTGCAGGAAGTCGGCATGGCCATGCACAGCCGCCTGGTGGCCGAGGACAAGCCGGGCTCGGGCGCCCGCAGCGCCGCGCCCTACTCGACCTGGCACAACGGCATGGAACGCTCCATCGCCTACTTCCACAACGCCGTGGGCCTGCTGACCGAGATCACCGGCTCGCCGACGCCGATGCCGCTGAACCTGGTGCCGGACGTGCAACTGCCCAACGGCGACCGCCCGATGCCGGCCCCGCCGCAGACCTGGCATCTGGCCCAGACGGTCGAGTACCAGTGGAGCCTGGACCGCGCGGTGATGGACTACGCCTCGCGCAACCGCGAGCGCATGCTGTTCAACATCTGGAAGATGGCCAGCAACTCGATCGCCAAGGGCAGCAAGGACAGCTGGACCATCACCCCGACCGAGATCGACGACCTGAAGGCCGCCGGCGCCAAGGTGAAGTTCGAGGGCCGCGTCACCGGCTCGCCGACCTCGGCCTCGGTGGATCCGTCGCTCTACAAGACCATCCTGCAGGCCCCGGAAAAGCGTGACCCGCGCGGCTACATCCTGACCGCCGACCAGGCCGACAAGCCGACCGTCGTGGCGTTCCTGAACGCCCTGATCAAGGCCGGCGTCGATGTCGACGAGGCCACCAAGCCCTTCACCGTGGCCGGCAAGACCTATCCGGCCGGCTCCTACGTGGTGAAGACCGCCCAGGCCTATCGCCCGCACATCCTCGACATGTTCGAGCCGCAGGACCACCCGCACGACGCCGAGTATCCGGGCGGCCCGCCCAAGGCCCCCTACGACGTCACTGGCTACACCCTGGCCTACCAGACGGGCGTGAAGTTCGACCGCGTGCTCGACGGCTTCGACGGGCCGTTCCAGCGCGTGCCCGACCTGATCGCCGTCAAGCCGGGCGCCGTGAAGGGCTCGGGCAAGGCCGGCTGGCTGATCGACCACGCGCCCAACAACGCCTTCACCCTGACCAACCGCCTGCTGAAGGCCGGCGCGCAGGTCTCGTGGCTGAAGGACGGCGCCAAGGCCGGCAAGCAGAGCTTCGCCGCCGGGGCCATCTGGGTCCCCTACTCGCCCGCCGCCGCGCAGGTGATCGGCGCAGGCGTTAAGGAACTTGGCATCGACGCCTGGGCGGTCGGTTCGAAGCCGGGCGGCTCGGCCCTGCCGCTGAAGCCGATCCGCGTGGGCCTGGTCGACGTCTATGGCGGCTCGATGCCGTCGGGCTGGAACCGCTGGATGTTCGAGAAGTTCGAAGCGCCCTTCCAGGTGGTCTACCCGCAGCGCCTGGACGCCGGGGACCTGGCCAAGGACTTCGACGTGCTGGTGTTCGCCGACGGCGTGGTGCCCGCGCCCGCCGGCGGTCCGTTCCGCGCCGGCCGCGGCTATCCGCAGCCCAAGCCCGAGGACATCCCGGCCGACTACCATTCGTGGCTGGGCACGGTGACCGACGAGACCACCATCCCGCAGCTCAAGGCCTTCGCCGAGAACGGCGGCACGGTGATCGCCATCGGCGCCTCCACGCGCCTGGCCACAGCCTTCGGCGCGCCGGTCGACGTGGCCACGGCCAAGACCGAGAACGGCAAGCTGGTGGGCCTGTCGACCAAGGAGCTCTACATCCCCGGCTCGGTGCTGCGGGCCAAGGTCGACGTCACCCAGCCGCTGGCCTACGGCATCCCGGCGGACGTCGACATCTTCTACGACCGCTCGCCGACCTTCACCCTGAAGTCGGACGCCAAGGGCGTCGCGCGCGTCTCGTGGTTTGATGCCGACAAGCCGCTGCGTAGCGGCTGGGCGGTCGGCCAGGAGCGCCTGAAGGACACCACGGCGATCCTCGACGTCGACGTGGGCAAGGGCAAGCTGTTCGTCATGGGCCCGGAGATCACCCAGCGGGCGCAGTCGTACGGGACCTTCAAGTTCCTGTTCAACGGCATGCTCTACGGGCCCGCGGTCAGCGCGGGGAAGTAAGGCTCAACCACCGTCAAACCCCCGCGAAGGCGGGGGCCCAGGTGCTTTATCGTCGAGCGCCACGCGTTTCAGAAAAAGCCTGGGTCCCCGCCTTCGCGGGGATTTGACGGATGAGGATATGGAAAAGCCCCGGTCGCAGGACCGGGGCTTTTTCTTTTGCCCTTCTCCCTGGAGGGAGAAGGTGGCGGCCAAAGGCCGTCGGATGAGGGGTTAGGGACCGGAGACGGCATGCCGGCACGACGGTCGACGCCGTCACCCCTCACCCTCCCACGCTTTGCGCGGGCCCCTCCCTCTCCCCTCCGGGAGAGGGTTTACCTGATAACCCGCGCCCCGGCGCCCTTCACCAAGGCCTCGACCTCCTTCAGGCGCACCATCGAGGTGTCGCCGGGGGTGGTCATGGCCAGGGCCGCGTGGGCCGCGCCGTAGTCGACGGCGGCCTGGGGCCCGAGGTTCTCCATCAGGGCGTAGGCGAGGCCCGAGGCGAAGCCGTCGCCGCCGCCGATGCGGTCGTAGATGGCCAGGCCGTCACGCATCGGGGCTTCGTAGAACGCCCCATCGGCCCACAGGATGGCGCCGAAGTCGTTGACGCTGGCCGAGCGCACGGCCCGCAGGGTGGTGGCCAGGACCTTGAGGTTCGGGAAGGCCTTCACCGCCTGCGGGGCCAGGGTCTTGAAGTTGGCCGGGTCGGTGGGCGGCAAGCCCTTCACCAGGCCGTCGATCTCCATCCCCAGGCACACCACGAAGTCATGATCGTTGCCGATCATCACGTCGGTCATGGCGGCGATCTTGCGGTTAAGGGCCTGAGCGGCGTCGAGGCCGCCGCGGTCCTTCCACAGCGAGGCGCGGTAGTTCTGGTCGAAGCTGACGATGACGCCGTGCTTCTTGGCGACCTCGAGGGCCTCCAGCACCACCTCGGCGGTGTTGGACGCCAGGGCGGTGAACACGCCGCCGGTGTGGAACCAGCGCACGCCTTCCTCGCCGAACAGTCGCTCCCAGTCGATCTCGCCGGGTCGCAGCTGCGAGGCGGCCGAGTTGGCGCGGTCCGAAACGCCCAACGCCGGACGCACGCCGAAGCCGCGCTCGGTGAAGTTCAGGCCGACCCGGGTGTTGCGGCCCAGGCCGTCGAACTCGCGCCAGACCGCGTGGGACATGTCCACGCCGCCCTGGCCGATCAGGTCCTGGACCAGCCAGCCCAGATCGCTGTCGGGCAGGGCCGTGGCGACGGTGGCGCGCTTGCCCCAGCACTTGCTCATGCCGCGGGCGAAATTGTACTCGCCGCCGCCTTCCCAGACCTGGAACTGGCGGGCGTTGCGCACCCGCCCGTCGCCGGGATCGAGCCTCAGCATCACCTCGCCGAGGGCCGCGCAGTCCCAGCGGGTCTCCGACGCCGGGCGAAGCTTAAGGATCGGGTCGCTCATCAGGCCTTGCCGCGCACCTTGGCGATCAGGTCGACCGTCTCGCGCACCTTCTTGGAGATGCCGGCGTAGTCCTTGGCGTCGAGGGCTTCCTGGGTGATCAGCTTGGAGCCCATGCCGGCGGCGACGATGCCCGCGCCGAACCACTTCTTGATCGAGGCCTCGTCCGGATCGACGCCGCCCGTCGGCATGATCTTGGTCCAGGGCATCGGGCCCATCACGGCCTTGATGAAATCTGGGCCGCCGACCGACGAGCCGGGGAACACCTTGACGATCTCGCAGCCCAGTTCCTGGGCGTAGGAGATCTCGGTCGCCGAGCCGCAGCCGGGGCTGTAGGGGATCATGCGGCGGTTGCAGAGCTTGGCCACGTCGGCGTTGACGATCGGGCTGACCATGAACTTGGCGCCGTTGGCGATGTAGAGGCCGGCGGTCGGCGCGTCGACGATCGAGCCGACGCCCATGATCACGCGCGGATCGGCCGAGGCGAAGTGCTTGGTCACTTCGTAGAAGACGTTGGCGGCGAAATCGCCGCGGTTGGTGAACTCGATGCAGGGCGCGCCGCCGTCGGCGCAGGCCTGGATGACGTTCTTACAGATCTCGACGTCCGGGTGATAGAACACCGGCACCACGCCTTGGGTCTCAAGGGCCTGCAGCACCGCCATACGGTTCTTCAGCATTCTCGTACTCCTCCCGGAAAGGGCCGTTCTTGCGCGAGGCGCCGCCGTGGCGCGCCGCGCGTGGAAGATCTGTTCGGGCGATCCCTTAGCCCGCGCGCGCGACTTGCGCCACAGCGCGCGGCTGCCGCCACGTCACTTTCCGCGAGCCCCCTGCTCCCGGCGAAATAAAGGGCGCCGAGCCAAGGCCCGGCGCGCACCCCAAGGTAAAATGAAGGGCGTCGAGCTAAAGCTCGACGCCCTGGGAAAGTTTGCGCAGGAGCGAACTCAAAGAGCCGCAGGACGCCGGGCCGGGGGAGCCGACCCAAAACGTCATGACACCGGTAGCAAGAAGAGCTCGGCTCGCTTTGTCACCGGTGTCATAGACAGATAAGCGCAGTTTCGGCATTTGAGCAAGCCTGTAGAAAACGTCGCTCGGGGACCGCCGGCGTTTTTGACGGGCGCGCGGATTTATCCCGCGCGCCGCGCCCTTCCCGGCTCAGCCGGTGTTGCGCAGGCCCGCGGCGATGCCGGCCACGGTGAGCTGGATGGCCAGGCGCACGTCCTCGGCCTGCTCGCCGCCGCGACGGCGGGCCAGCAGCTCCAGTTGCAGGTGGTTCAGCGGATCGACCGAGTGGCCGGCCAGGGCCACCGACTCGGCCAGCTCCGGCTGGTTGTCGAGCAGGCTGGCGCCGCCGCGGATCGCCAGGGCGATCTCGGTGGCCTTGTCATGCTCGCGCTTGATGGTCTCGAAGATGCGCTGGGCGTTGTCCTGGTCGGGCGACAGGGCCACGTAGCGGGCGGCGATGCCCATGTGGCTCTGGGCCAGGGCCAGCTCCATGTTCGACAGCAGCGAGGCGAAGAAGTCGAAGTCGCCGGCCAGGTCCTGCAACTGGCCCGTCGACAGGGTCGCGCGCTCGACGCCCGAGGCGAAACCGTACCAGCCCGGCAGCATGAAGCGGGCCTGCGACCACGAGAACACCCACGGGATGGCCCGTAGGTCCTCGATCTTGCGGCTGGCGGTGCGCGAGGCGGGGCGGCTGCCGATGTTGAGGCCGACGATCTCGCCGATCGGCGTGGCCGACCAGAAGAAGTCCTCGAAGGCCGGATCGTCGTAGACCAGCGCGCGGTAGCCCTCGAACGAGGCCTGGGCCAGGGCGGTCATCGCGGTCTCGACCTTGGGATCGGGGCGATTGACGTCGCGCTGGCTGGACTGAACCACGGCGGCGGCAAGGCCGTCGAGGTTGCGGCGGGCCGTGGGTTGGTCGCCAAAACGTCGGGCGATCATCTCGCCCTGCTCGGTCATGCGGATGCGCCCCTGGACGGTGCCGGCCGGCTGGGCCAGCACGGCCTCGGCGGCAGGACCACCGCCGCGCCCGACGCTGCCGCCGCGACCGTGGAACAGCTGGATGCCCACGCCCATGCGGTCGGCCTCGAACGCCAGGGCCGAGGCCCCGCGCGCCACGCCCCGCCGCGAGGCGACATAGCCGCCGTCCTTGTTGCTGTCGGAGTAGCCGAGCATGATCTCCTGCACCGGCCGGTCGCCCAGGATGGTGCGGCTGATCGGCAGTTCCAGCCACTGACGCAGCACGCGCGGGCCGTTCTCCAGGTCCTCGATGGTCTCGAACAGCGGGGCGATCTTCAGCGACGAGCGCGGCGCGGCGCCGCCCCAGACCAGGCCGACCTGCTTGAGCAGGACCAGCGGCTCAAGGATGTCCGACAGGGTGGCCGACTTGGAGATGATGTAGGCGCCGATGCAGGCGTGGCCATAGTCGCGCACGGCCTGGGCGGCGGCTTCCATCGTGGCCAGTTCCTTGGCCGTCTCCTCGCCATAGGCGGTGAACGGCGAGACCAGGGGCCGCTGGTGCGACAGCTCCTCGATCAGCAGCTTGGAGCGGGCCTCCTCGTCGAGATCGAGATAGCGCACGCCAGAGCCCGAGCGCTGATAGAGCTCGTGGATGGTGCGTTCGTGGACGTCGGCGTTCTGGCGCAGGTCCAGGCTCATCAGGTGGAAGCCGCAGGCCCTGGCGACGGCGACCAGGGTGCGAAGGGCCGAACCGACCAGGCGCTCGCCGCCGTTGGCTTCCAGCGACTCGATGATGATCTGCAGGTCGGCGACGAAGGCGTCGGGGTGGGCGTAGGGCTCCACGTCCGTGCGGCTGGTGGCGTAGGCCACCCACTGGCCGGTCAGCTTCTGCGACACGGCGGTGAGGCGGTCGAAGATCAGCTCCAGGGCCAGGCGGTAAGGCTCGTCCAGGCGGTGCACCGACGGGTCCTTGGCCTGGGAGGCCAGGGCCAGCAGCTCGTCCGACACCGGAGTGTAGGCGGTCGAGACGGCGAGGTTCGACCACAGCTTGCGCACCTCGCCGGCGTACCAGTCGAGGATCACCCGCGACTGCGACGAGAGGGCCAGCTTCAGGGTGTCGCCGTTGACGCCGGGGTGGCCGTCGCGGTCGCCGCCCAGCCACGAGCCCATCTTCAGGAGCGGGGCGATGTGGCCGTGGCTGCCGATCTTGCCCGACCATTCCTCGTAGAGGTCGACCATGGCCGGCAGGATCGAGGTGCGGACGATCGACAGGGCGTTGCGGATCTCGTCCTTCACGGTGATCCGCTCGGGCCGGTAGAGGCGCGTGCGCCACATCAGGGCGATCTCGCGGAACAGGCGCTCGCGGATGTCGGCTTCCAGGTCGGCCGGCAGGTGGTGGCGGCGCAGGGTCATCAGGCGCGAGATCTCGGTCTCGCGGTCGACCATGCTGCGACGGCGCACTTCGGTCGGGTGGGCGGTCAGCACCGGCACCACGTTCATGGCGGCGAAGATCTTGGCCAGTTCCGCGTCGGTCTTGCCCGAGGCCTTCAGGGCCGCGACGGCGTCGACCAGGGTGCGGGCGCGCTCGTCGCCGGGACGGGCGTCGGCCTCGGCGTGGCGGCGGCGGCCGGCGACGTCCTCGCCGATATTGGCCAGCAGCGAGTGGCTGGCGAAAGCCCGCGCCAGGAACACGGCCTGGTCGTTGGAGAGGCCTTCGAACAGGTGGTCCAGACCCGGGGCCTCGCCCTCCTCGGTCTCGTGCGCGGCGGCCTTGCGGGCCTTGCTGACCAGGCCGGCGGCGTCCTCCCCTTCCAGATAGGCGATGGCCTCGATGAGGAGGTCGCCCAGCAGGTTGGCGTTCTGCCGCACGTCGCGGCTGGTGGGACGGCTGGCGCCGAGGGAGAGGGCCGAGTCGCGCATGCGCATGCTCCATCACCGCCGTCGGGGAGAACGGCGGATCGTCGGGACTGTAAGAACAGATCTAACGGTTCTCGCGTTCAGCCCGGCCCGGTCGAACGCTGTGCGGGCTCTACAGCCCTTCTTCGCCCGGGGGAAGCCGGGCGGCTTAATGGTTGCGCTACCATCGTTCGGCGGCGCGCTTTTTATGCGTGAGCTGAACGGATAGCCCTGCTTCCTGAAACGAAAATCCCCGCGAAGTCGCCTTCGCGGGGATCATGCGGCTTGGTGACGGCCCGGGGGCCGGCGGCCTTAGCGGGCCAGCCAGCCGCCGTCGACCGGCAGGGTCACGCCCTGAACGTAGTCGGCGGCCGACGAGGCCAGGAACACCGCGGCGCCGCCCAGGTCTTCCGGGCGACCCCAGCGACCGGCCGGGATGCGGGCCAGGATCGAGGCGTTGCGGTCGGCGTCGGCGCGCAGGGCCTCGGTGTTGTTGGTGTCGAAATAGCCCGGCGCGATGGCGTTGACGTTGATGCCCTTGGTCGCCCACTCGTTGGCCAGGATCTTGGTCAGGCCGGCCAGGCCCGATTTGGCGGCCGTGTACGACGGCACGCGGATGCCGCCCTGGAAGGACAGCAGGCTGGCGATGTTGATCACCTTGGCGCCGGTCCCTTGCGCCAGGGCCTGCTTGGCGAAGGCCTGGGTCAGGAAGAAGACGACCTTGAGGTTGGTGTCGATCACCGCGTCCCAGTCGGCTTCGGAGAACTCGATCGAGTCGGCGCGGCGGATGATGCCGGCGTTGTTGACGAGGATGTCGACCTTGCCGAGGGCGGCGACGGTTTCGTCGATCACGCGCTGGACAGGCTCGGTGGTCGAGAAGTCGGCCTTGATCGACACGAACTTGCGGCCCAGCGCCTCGACGGCGGCCTTGGTCTCGGTCGGTTCGCTGCGGCCCGCGGCGGCGATGTCGGCGCCGGCCTGAGCGAGCGCGATGGCGATCCCCTGCCCGATGCCGGTGTTGGCGCCGGTGACGAGCGCGACCTTGCCTTCGAGGCTGAACGGATTGGCCATGGTGCTTAGTTTCCTGAATCCCAAAGTGTCGTCATCCCGGACGGCCTAAGGCCGATCCGGGACCCAGGGGCCGGCGCACTGCGGCTGCCCCTGGATCCCGGCTCTACGCTGCGCTTCGGCCGGGATGACGGCCGAAGGAACGCGGGCGGCGTGTTACGCCTACTTCAGCTGGCAGATGTCCAGCACGTTCATGTCGGTGTAGTCGAGGTTCTCGCCGCCCATCGCCCAGATGAAGGTGTAGTTGGCGGTGCCCGAACCCATGTGGATCGACCACGGCGGGCTCATGACGGCCTCTTCGTTGGCGATCACGATGTGACGCATCTCGTCCGGCTCGCCCATGTAGTGGAACACGCGGTCGTTCTCGCCCAGGCCGAAGTAGAAGTAGGCTTCCGAACGACGATCGTGCAGGTGGGGCGGCATGGTGTTCCAGACGCTGCCCGGCTTCAGGACGGTCATGCCCAGCAGCAGCTGAGCCGACTTGCAGGTGGTCGGCACGATGTACTGGTAGATGGTGCGCTCGTTGCTGGTCTCGAGAGCGCCGCGCTCCAGCGGGATGGCGTCGGCGAAGGCCAGCTTCTTGGTTTCGAACGAAGCGTGGGCCGGCAGGCTGACCAGGTAGAAGCGAGCGGCTTCGCCGCCCGTGCCTTCGAAGGTCACGTCCTTGGCGCCCATGGTGACGTACAGGCCGTCACGCGGAACGATGTCGTAGACGACGCCGTCGACGGTGATCTTGCCGGTGGTCTCGCCGACGTTGATCACGCCCAGTTCGCGGCGCTCCAGGAAGGGGTGGCCAGCGGCCGAGGCGGGCTCGGTCTGGTCGGGCAGCTTCACGGCGGTCGAGGCGACGACGCCGCCGACGACGAAGCGTTCGGCGTGGTTGTAGTTCAGGACGATCTCGCCTTCGACGAAGAGGTCCTGCATCAGGTAGCGGTCGCGCAGGTCGTCGTTGCTGACGGCGAACATCATGTCCGGATGGGTGGCGTGGTAGGTCTTGGCGAACATCGAGTTTACTCCGGAAGTGGTGTTCTTATTCGGCAGCGAGCGCCGGGGCCGGTAGCGGCCGCGGCTGATCGAGCTTGTAGGCCTTCTTAGGCAGATTGTACGTCAGGTCTACGATGAGCTCCTGAGCTTCCACCAAATCCATGCGGTGCTCGCTCACCATGCGCGCCAGGAAGGCGCTGTCGACGCGACGGGCGACATCGTGGCGGGCGGGAATCGACAGGAAGGCGCGGGTGTCGTCGTTGAAGCCGACGGTGTTGTAGAAGCCGGCGGTCTCGGTGACCTGCTCGCGGAAGCGCATCATGCCTTCCGGGCTGTCGTGGAACCACCAGGAGGGGCCAAGCTTCAGCACCGGATAGTGGCCGGCCAGCGGGGCCAGCTCGCGACTGTAGGTCGTCTCGTCCAGGGTGAACAGGATCACCGACAGGCGCTTGTCGTTGCCGAGGCGCGTCAGCAGCGGCTTCAGCGCATCGACATATTCCGTGCGCATCGGAATGTCGGCGCCCTTGTCGCGGCCGTGCGATTCCAGCAGGCCGACATTGTGGTTGCGGTGCGAGCCGGGGTGGATCTGCATCACCAGGCCGTCCTCGAGGCTCATCTTGGCCATCTCGGTGAGCATCTGGGCGCGGAACAGCTCGGCCTTCTCGGGCGAGACGTTCCCCTTCACCAGGTCGGCGAACAGGGCCTCGGTCTCGGCGTCGGACAGATCGGCGGTGGCGGCGGTCGGGTGGCCGTGGTCGGACGAGGTGGCGCCGGCCTCGATGAAGGCCTGGCGACGCAGGCGGTGAGCTTCGAGATAGCCCTTCCAGCTGTAGACGTCCTGGCCCGAGATCTCGGCGAAGCGCTCGAAGGCGCGCGGGCTGCGCTCGTCCTCGAAGTCGATGACCGCGTCAGGGCGATAGGCGGTGATGACGTGGCCGCCCCAGCCGCTCTCGCGGATGGCCTTGTGGTGCTTCAGCGGATCGTGCGGCCCCTCGGTGGTGGCCAGGGTCTCGATGTTGAAGCGGTCGAACAGGGCGCGCGGACGGAAGGCGTCGGTGGCCAGGGCCTCGTTGATGCCGTCGAAATAGGCGTCGGCGTTGTCCTCGCCCAGGAACTCGGTGAAGCCGAACACCTTGGAGAACACGTGGTTCAGCCAGATCCACGACGGCGTGCCACGGAAGAGATGGAAGTTCTGGGCGAACAGCTTCCAGGCCGCGCGCGGATCGGTGGCCGGCACGCCGGACTTGCGCGGCACCTTCAGGTCGTCAAGCGCCACGCCCTGGCTGTAGAGCATGCGGAAGACGTAGTGGTCGGGCGCCAGCAGCAGGTCGGTGGCGTCGCGGAACGGCTCGTTGGTGGCGAACCAGGCCGGGTCGGTGTGGCCGTGCGGGCTGATGATCGGCAGGGCCGCGACCGTCGAATAGAGCTCACGGGCGATGCCGCGGACGGTGGGATCGCCCGGGAACAGGCGATCGTCGTGCAAAATCAGGGGCCGGGCCATGGCGTGTCTCCTCGTCCCTTCGCCGGCGGCTGCTAGCTGGCCGCTTCGTGGCGCTTGGTAACCGGTGTCAAAGTTCGGTGCAAGGTGCAGGGCGCGCGGCGCACCCTACACTTTCTTCGGTGACGAGGAAGACTCGCGCACCACGAGATAGGGGATGGTCTTGGCCGGATCGCCCGGCTCGTAGCCATCGCGGGCGATCAGCTTCTCGGCCGCCATGCGGCCCACTTCCCGCGTCGGGATGTGGATCGTGGTCAGCGGCGGCCAGACGGCCTGGGCGATCTGGAAGTCGTCGAAGCCGACCACGGTCAGGTCCTCGGGCACCGTCAGGCCGGCGCGGCGAGCGGCCTGCAGCACGCCGGCGGCCATTTCGTCGTTGCCGGCGAAGATGGCGGTCGGACGCGGGGTCTTGGCCAGCAGCGCCTCCCCGCAGGCGAGACCCGATTCGAAGGTATAGGCGCCCTGCACCACGTAGTCGGGATGGAGCTTCACACCGGCTTTTGTCAGCGCGTCCTCGAAGCCCCCTCGCCGCTCGTGCGACGACCGGAAGCTGGGCAGGCCGGTGATGAAGCCGATGCGCTCGTGGCCCAGACCCACCAGGTGCTCGCCCATGGCCTGGGCGCCCAGCCGGTCGTGACCGACGATCATGTGCTCTTCCTCGTCGAGCGGCACCGAGGCGATGCGGATGTACTCGCAGCCGATGTCGCGCAGCAGGTCGGCGACGCGCTCGTCCTCGGACACCGACGGCGGCAGGATCACGCCGAACAGCTTCTGCCGCTCGATGAACATCCGCACGTCCTGCAGGAAGGTGGGGCTGGAGCGGTCGCACGGATGGACCACCAGCTCGAAACCCGAACCGCGCATGCCGTCCAGCAGGCCCAGCTGCATGTTCACGACGTACTGCGGGTTGGGGTTGTCGTAGATCATGCCGATCAGGAACGAGCGGCGGAAGGCCAGGCCCCGGGCCTGGGGATCGGGGGCGTAGCCCCACTCGGCGATTACCGTCTCGATCCGCACCCGCGTCTCTTCGCGGACGAACGGCGACTGGTTGATCACGCGCGAGACGGTCTTCTTGGAGACCCCCGCCAGGCGGGCGATGTCGTTGATGGTGGCGCGGCGTCGACCGCTTTCCAGCGCGGCGTTCACATCCGACTCGTCGGCGGACTTGTTGGGCGTCTTTGACGAGGTCACGGCGTTTCCATGCGGCGGGCGTTCTTTTCTTTTGTCATACTCCAGCGTCGAAAGCGTAGCCAATCTGCGGCTAAAAGCGCGCTGGCGAAGCTCTTGACACCGGTTTCCACTCCCTTAGGACCGGATGGCAACACAAAAAGTCGCAAAGACAAAGACCCCAGATGAGCGAAACGGCCACCTTTCCCGGCGAATCGATCCACGGCGTCGATCCGCGCGACCACGTCGCCACCGCCCTGCGCCCCCTGGCGGCGGGCGAGACCGTCGACCTGCACGGCCAGCAGATCCTGGTGCGGAGCGACATTCCCAAGGGCCACAAGATCGCCGTGCGCGCGGCCGCCAAGGGCGACGACGTGCTGAAGTACGGCTGGCCGATCGGCCGGGCCGTCAGCGACATCGCCGTCGGCGACCACGTGCACGTCCACAATGTCGAGACGCGCCTTTCCGGCGTCGAAGGCTACGCCTACGCGCCGACTGGGACCGACAACACCGAGGTCGTGGGCGAGCGCAACTTCCTGGGCTATCGCCGCAAGAACGGCCGGGTCGGCACGCGCAACGAGATCTGGGTGCTGTGCACCGTCGGCTGCGTGGCCAACACCGCCCGCCGCATCGCCGAGAAGGCCAACGCCCGCTTCGCCGGCCGCGTCGACGGCGTCTTCGCCTTCCCCCATCCGTTCGGCTGCTCGCAGCTGGGCGACGATCTTTCCCACACCCGCCAGCTGATCGCGGGCCTGGCCGCCCACCCCAACGCCGGCGGCGTGCTGATCCTGGGGCTGGGCTGCGAGAACAACCAGCTCAAAGCCCTCCTCGACAGCGCCCCGGACCTGGACCCCGAACGCCTGCGCTCGTTCACCACCCAGTTCGTCGAGGACGAGTACGAACAGGGCCTGGAGGCCATCGAGGCGCTCATCGAGATCGCCGAGAAGGACCGTCGCGAGCCCGCCCCGATCTCCGAGCTGGTGGTGGGCCTCAAGTGCGGCGGTTCGGACGGCTTCTCGGGCGTGACCGCCAATCCGCTGGTCGGCCGCATCGCCGACAAGGTGGCCGCGGCCGGCGGCACCCCGGTGCTGACCGAGATCCCCGAGGTGTTCGGCGCCGAGAACGTGCTGCTGCAAAGGGCTGCAAGCCGCGAGATTTTCGACGAGGCCGTCGAGGTGATCGACGACTTCAAACGCTACTTCATCGACAACCACCAGCCCATCTACGAGAACCCCTCGCCCGGCAACATCGCCGGCGGCATCACCACGCTGGAGGAAAAGTCTCTGGGCGCGGTGCAGAAGGGCGGCCGCGCGCCGCTGGTCGAGGTGCTGCGCTATGGCGAGCGGGTGGGTCCGCACGGCCTGACCCTGCTCGAAGCGCCCGGCAACGACGCGGTATCGTCCACGGCCCTGACGGCGGCCGGCGCCACGGTGATCCTGTTCACCACCGGCCGCGGCACGCCGCTGGGCTTCCCCGCCCCGACCCTGAAGATCGCCTCCAACAGCGCCCTGGCCGCCCGCAAGCCGTCGTGGATCGACTTCGACGCCGGCGTGGTGCTGGACGGACAGACCATGGACCAGGCCGCGGACGCGCTGCTCGACCTCGTGGTCGCCACCGCCTCGGGCCAGGAGACCAAGGCCGAGCGCAACGGCGAGCGCGAGATCGCCATCTGGAAGTCGGGGGTTACGCTCTAGGCTCGTTCCGCCTTGGCCGGCAGCCGCGCGCCGATGAAGTCGGCGAGGCAGGCGGCGGCGGGATGGCCGCGGTTGCACAGCGTGATCGTCGTGAAGTCCGGGAAGACCGCCAGGTCGCCGTTGATCCCGGGCGCGGCGCCGCCATGACCGTAGTAGCGCAGGCCGTTGCGCTCACGGATCGGAAAGCCGAGACCCCAGTGCGCGCTTCCGGCGACCACTAGCGGCTGGGTCATGGCCCGTAGCGTCTCGGAACGCACGAGCTTGCCCGCCCGCAGGGCGACCACGAAGGCGTGCAGGTCGTCGACGGTCGAATAGGCCCCGCCAGCCGGCAGGCCGACATAGGACCCCAGCGGCTTCAGGCCGGTGGCGCGCGCGCCGGTATAGGCGGCGGCCGTGGTCCCGGCATGGTCCGCGCTCAACGAGGTCGTCGTCATGGCCGCCGGCTCGAAGACCGCCGCCTTGACCAGCGCTGCATAGGGCCGGCCGCCGACCCGCTCCAGGATCCGCCCGAGCAGCACGAACCCGTAGTTGCTGTAGCCCCACCGCGAGCCCGGCTCGAACAGCGGATCGCGGCCGCCGTACATCGCCACCAGGTCGGCCGGCTCGGCGCTGGCGCCGGCGCGCCCGTCATAGCCGGGACCGAAGATGTCGCCGGTTCCGCCGGTATGGGTCAGCAGGTGGCGAACGGTGACGCGATCGGCGACGGCGGCGTTGGGATAGTCGGGAAGACAGGCCCGGATCGGCGTGTCCAGGCTGACGACCCCCGTCTCGACCATCCGCATGACGGCGACGGCGGTGAACATCTTGCCCATCGAGCCGATGCAGAAACGCACGTCCGGGCGATTGGGCGTCCGCGCGGCCTCGTCCGCCAGGCCGCGCGCTTCGCGCAGCAGGACGCGCTCACCCCGGGCGACCAGCACGGCGCCGTTGAAACGGCCGGCCAGCCCCTCGCCCTCGATCTTCTCGCGGGCGGCTTTCAGCGCCATCGCCTCGCTCAAGCGAGGAATCGCCTCGCCGACCGGCGCGCCGGCGAAGGCGATATCGTCAAGGCGCTGGTCGCCCGACGCCTGCAGGGTGAGGCGCGAACGCCGGTCCCAGGCCCGGTCCCGGACCAGGGCGGTGATGCTGCCCGCCGTCGCCGTCTCGACCGCGATCAGGTCGAACCCGCCGCTGATCTCCCGCACGGAAAGGTCGTCGTCGAGATAGGGAACGACGCTTGGAGCCGTACGGGTCACAAAGGCCTGATAGACGGCGAGGTCGGCGTCGTTGAAGGCCGCCAGCCAGCGCTTCAGCCACGACCGCATGCGATCGGCCTCGCCGCCGGCCTGGGCCCGCGCGACGCCGGACGACGTCGCCGCTCCGGCGACCCCAGCCACGAACTCCCGACGGCGCATGCTGCCTCCCCTGCCCCGAAATCGCTTGCGCCGAACCGTTGTAACTAGTTACGACTAGAGTCAATGACCGAACCGCTCGACCCTCCCTCCGACTTCAGCAAAGGCAGCGGCGCGGCCGCCATAGGCGCGCGCCTGCGCCGGCTGTCCGAGCGGATCGACCGCGACGCCGCCCGGCTCTACCAGGAAAGCGGGGAAGCGTTCGAACAGCGCTGGTACGGCGTCGTCCAGTTGCTGAGCCGCCAGGACGCGCTGTCGGTCGGCGACCTGTCGGCGGCGCTCGGCGTCAGCCACGCCTCGATCAGCCAGATCCGCGACGGCCTGGCCAAGGCCGGCCTGATAGCCTGGGAGATCGACGCCAAGAACGCCCGACTGCGCCGACTGCGCCTGACGCCGAAGGGGCGAGACCTGGCGGCTCGCCTGGCGCCGCTGTGGGCCGCCCTGAACGCGGCGGCCATCGATCTGAACGACGAAGCGGCCGACGCCCTGGCCGCGATCGAGCGCCTCGAAGCGGCGCTGGCCGGGACCTCGCTCTACGACCGGGTCAGGGCCAGGCTCGACTAGCCGGAGAGGCCGCTCACTTGGCCTCGGCGATCTCGTACATCAGGTCGACATAGCTCATCGTGCCGCCGACCAGGCCCTGCACTTTCGGATTGCTGCTCTCGATCACGTAGTACTCGTTGGGCGCATGGGCGCCGCTGCCGTGCCCCAGTCCGAACTGGCCCGCCGGCAGGCTGACCGGCGGCGAGGTGAACACCGTGCCCGGCCACGAGCCGGCCAGGCGCGGATAGAGCGTCGCCGGCGCGCCCAGGCGCTTGTAGCTGGCCAGCTGGGCGCGGATCAAGCGGCTGTCCTCCGGCGTCTCGGTTGGGTCGTAGCCGCCGCTGACCTTGATCTCGACGTCGTTGAAGCCGCGCTTGTCCAGATGGGCGCGGATCTTGGCCACCGCGTCGTCCATGGTCATGTTCGGCACCAGGCGCAGGTCGATCTTGGCCACGGCGCGGCCGGGCAGCACGGTTTTGCCGCCGGGACCGGTATAGCCCGAGACGAGGCCCTCGATGTTGATCGTCGGCTGCGAGGCCAGGCGCTCCAGCGCCTTCTCCCACGGTAGGTCGTCGATCCAGCGGTCGACGCCGAGCGCCTTCTTGGCGTCGGCCTCGGTCATGCGCTGGGCGGCCAGCGAGATCAGCTCCTTCTCGCGGGCGGTCAGCGGCCGGACCTTCTCGAAATAGCCGTCGACGGCGGGCGTGTTGCCATCGGGCGTGACCAGGGTGGTCAGCGCCTGAACCAGCCGCCAGGCGGGACTGTCGACGCGGGCCTTCTCGCTGGAATGGATGTCGGTCTTGGGACCCCTGCCCCATTTCTCGCCGCTGGCGACCAGTTCGAACTCGACGACGCCCTTGGCGCCCAGGTTGACGCTGACGCCGCCGTTGCTGGGGCTCTGCCAGCCGGCCGGGATGATCACGCCCTCGCACTTCTTGAGGGCCGCCAGCACGTGGGGCCGGGTGACGATCTGGCGGAAATGCGGGCTGCCGATCTCCTCCTCGCCCTCGCAGACCAGGACGAGGTTCACCGGCGGCTTCTTGCCCGCGGCGCGGATGGCGTGCAGCGCGGCCAGCAGCGAGGCCTGCGGCCCCTTCTGGTTCACCGCCCCGCGCCCGACGATCACCTTGCCGAAGCCGGGCTTGTCGACGATCCGCGCTTCAAGCGGCGGCGAGCTCCACTCGGCCGGGTCGTACTGCTTGACGTCGTACATGAAGTAGATCGCCAGCCAGCGCCTGGCGCCGACATCGAGCACGCCGAACACGCCCGGCGCGCCGTCGGTCGGGATCTTCTCGACGTTGGTGAAGCCCGCGTCGCTGGCCAGGGCCATCATGTAGTCGGCGCCCTTGTCCATGTCGCGGTTTTCGGCGGCGATCGACGGCAGCGCGATCCAGTCCTGGATGCGCTTGACCGAGACGTCGTAGCCGGCCTCGGCGGCCTTGCGGATCGCCGCCATGTCAGCCTCGCGCGCGGACGGCTTGGCGGCGGCCAGGCCGGGAGCCAACAGGGTGGCGGCGGCCGCGCCGGTCATCAGCGTGCGGCGGCTAGGAGCATCGGACATCGTCTTCCCCACGAAACTCTGCGTGGAGAGGATAGGAGGCTAGGACTCACCGGGGAGCAAGACGCCCGACCGCGCTTCAGCCGCGGCCGCGCACCCAGGGCATGATGCGGTCCTGCACGGGCTGGTCGACATAGGTGTGGAACAGCCAGGCCGCGCCGATGGCCAGCGGGAAGCCGGCCAGCCACATCAGCCATTGCCAGCCGATGCCGATCGGCACGGTGTCGATCAGCTTGTGAACGGCGCTCCAGTAGATCACGCCCACGAGGATGTGGGTGATGAACAGGGCGAACGAGAGCTTGGCGCCCTCCTCGATCCAGGCCTTGGGATGCTTCACCGGCAGGCGGCCGGCGCCGAGGATGATGGCGGCCAGGCAGGTCAGGCTGGGCAGGTCGAAGCGGCCGATCATCTGCAGGATGACCAGGCCAGCACAGCCCAGCGTCAGCAGGATCTTGGCCGCCTTCTCGGTCGGCCAGGACAGCTCGACCGCCCGCGCCAGGCAAAGACCCAGCAGGAACAGCGGGATGGCGCGCAGCACGCCTATGCGCAGCGGCAGGTCGGAAAGGCCGATCGGGACCTCGGCGAAACCGAAGCCTTTGGTGCTGCGGGCCGCGATGTCGAACAGCGCCACGACCACGGCGGCCAGCACGATGGGCAGCCAGGGCCGGCGCGTGGCGCTGGCGGCGCGCCAGAACCAGGGGAACAGGGCGTAACAGACGATCAGCGCCGACAGCGACCAGCTGGGCAGGTTCCAGCCGTCGCTGTTGAAGCCCCAGGCGTGCATCAGCATGGCCTGCAGCGGCAGCTGGTCCCAGGCGAAGCGCGAGGGCTTGTGGGCGTCGGTGCCGACCAGGTTCAGGGCGAAGACGAGGCCGGCCATGGCGGCCAGCACCATCAGGTGGCCCGGCCAGACGCGGGCGGCGCGGCGCAGCCAGAACTGGAAGTGGGTGATGCGGCCGGAGATGGCCGACGGTCCGTAGGCGCGGCCAAGCACATAGCCCGAAAGCATCAGGAAGAAGTCGGTGGCCAGATAGCCCCGCGCGAACACCGGATGGAACCGCTCGATCCGCAACGGGCTCTCGGCGCCGAAGTGGTAGACCACGATCAGCAGGGCGGCCAGCAGGCGCAGCAGGTCCAGGGCGCCGCCACGGGTGGCCGGACGGGACGAATGGCCGACGGGTGACGCGACCGGGGCGGCGGATCCCGACGGGGACGCGGCCGACTCCGAGGATGACTGGGACGTGCTCACGAGGGGAGGCCTTAACAAAGCCGAGCCCCCGGGGGAAGCGGCGGAAGGTCGCGCTGGGCCATGCTTGACCACCGAGGTGCGAGCGCCCATCTGTAACTGCACAAGTTTCTATTCGGATATCGCCGCCATGACCCGCATGCCCGTCCTCTTCATCGGCCACGGCTCGCCGATGAACGCCATCGAGGACAACGCCTGGAGCCGCGCCTGGGCGCAGCTGGGCCGCGACCTGCCGCGCCCCAGGGCCGTGCTCATGGTCAGCGCCCACTGGGAGACCATGGGCGGCACGGCGCTGAGCGCTTCGGAGCGGCCCGAGACCATCCACGATTTCGGCGGCTTCCCCCAAGCGCTGTTCGACGTGCAGTACCGGGCGCCGGGCGATCCGGCCCTGGCGCAGCGCGCGGCCGACCTGCTGGCGCCGCAGCGGACCGTGCAGCACCCGACCCGCGGCCTCGACCACGGCGCCTGGAGCGTGCTGCTGCCGATGTATCCCGACGCCGACGTGCCGGTGGTGCAGCTCAGCATCGACCGCGGCCAGCCCAACGCCTGGCACTACGAGGCCGGCCGCAGGCTGGCGGCCCTGCGCGACGAGGGCGTGCTGATCATCGGCAGCGGCGACATCGTCCACAACCTGCGGGCCGTGAACTTCCGCACCGGCGAGACCCCCGACTGGGCGCCGCGCTTCAACGAGCGCGCCAAGGCCCTGATCGCGGCGGGCGACCACCAGCCGCTGATCGACTGGGAAAGCCTGGGTCCGGACGCGGCGCTGTCGATCAACAGCGCCGAGCACTACCTGCCCCTGCTCTACGTGCTGGGCGCGCAAGCGCCGGGCGAGTCGGTGTCGTTCTTCGCCGACGACGTGTTCGCGGCGATCTCGATGACGGGCGTGCAGGTGGGGTGAGGGCTTTAGCGTCCGACTCTTAACCTCCCGTCATTCCCGCCAAAGGGCGGGCATGACGGGAGTTGAGGGAGCGGCTTGCTCAAGCCGTCTCCAGCGCCCCCTTCCGCAGCCTCTCCGCCGCCGCCACGGCCGCAGCTCGGCGTTCGTCCATGCCGTTGTCGTAGATGCGGCGCACGCGGGCGAGGATCTCAGGCGGGGCCAGTTCGGGCCGGCCCGACTGGAACGGCGGGTCGGGGGCATACTCGACAGCCAGTTGGATGGCCTGGGCCACGGTCGGGCCGGCGATCTCGGCGACCAGGGTCAGGGCGAAGTCGACGCCGGCCGTGACCCCGCCCCCGGTGACGAAGCGGCCGTCGCGGGCCACGCGGGCCTCGTCGGGAATGGCGCCGAACAGGGCCAGCTGGTCGCGCCAAGCCCAGTGGCAAGCGGCCCGCTTGCCCTCCAAAAGCCCGGCCGCCGCCAGCACCAGCGAGCCGGTGCAGACGCTGGTGACGTAGCGCGCGCTCCAGGCCAGGCGCTTGATCTCGGCGAGAAAGGCCTCGTCGCCCATGGCCTGCGTCGTGCCGAAGCCGCCGGGAATACAGAGGATGTCGCACGCCTCGATCTGGTCGAGCCGCGCCAGATGGGCGAATATCAGGCCGTCGGCCTCGATCTCGCCGCCGGCCAGGCTGGCGACGGTGATGCTTGCCCCCGGCAGGCGCGCCAGGATCTGGTGCGGACCGGTGAAGTCGAGATGGGTCACGCCCGGAAACAGGGCGAAGACGATGCGGATCGGGTCGGCCATGGGTCGGCGCTCCTCGTTTGACGACCGATGCTCTCCCAGATAGCGTTCGGCGGAAATGACGGAGATCCCTCGATTTCCGCCAGCAATGGGGGAGCCATGCCTCGCGCGATCGGCATGCTGGTCTATCCCGGCTTCCAACTGCTGGACGCCGCCGGACCGATTTCGGCCTTCGAGATCGCCGCCCGGTTCGATCCGGGCGCCTACGGCCTGACGGTGGTGTCTCGCGACGGCGGCTGGACGGCCAGCAGCTCGGGCGCGGCCTTCGACACCGTAGCCTTCGACAAGGCCCCGACCTTCGACACCCTGCTGATCTCCGGCGGCGACGGCGTTCGGGCGCCGGCGACCTGCGCGGCGACGCTGGACTATGTGCGCGGGAGCGCCCGCGCGGCGCGGCGGACGGCCAGCGTCTGCTCGGGGACCTACGTGCTGGCGGCGGCGGGCCTGCTGGAAGGCAAGCGCGCGACCACCCACTGGAGCCGCACCAAGGACTTCCAGAAGCGCTTCCCGAACGTGCGGCTCGAAGCCGACAGGATCTGGGTCCAGGACGGCCCGATCTGGAGCTCGGCCGGCATCACCGCCGGCATCGACCTGGCCCTGGCCATGATCGGCGCGGACCTGGGCGAGGCGATCGCCAAGCGCACGGCCCAGCAGCTGGTGGTCTATCACCGCCGTCCGGGGGGCCAGTCGCAGTTCTCGGCCCTGCTGGAGCTGAAAGGCGGGCGCTTCGACGCCCTTCTGGCCTGGGCGCGCGAGAACCTGGCCCTCTCCCTTTCCGTGGAAGAACTGGCCGAACGCGCGGCCATGAGCCCGCGCAACTTCGCCCGCCTGTTCGCTGCCGAGACCGGCTCGACCCCGGCCAAGGCGATCGAGCGCCTGCGGGTCGAGGCCGCCCGCGCCCTGCTCGACAGCGCCCCGTTGCAGGTGGAGGACATCGCCCTGGAGGCCGGCTTCGGCGACTCCGAGCGCATGCGCCGGGCCTTCATCCGCGTCTACGGCCAGCCGCCCCAGGCGCTGCGCCGCGCGGCGAAGGCCGGCTAAGCGCCCCGCAGCGCCTTCACCTCGGCCCGCAGTTCGTCGAGGCAGGCGGTGTTGGCGCGAGCCATCTCGGACAGCTCGGCCATCCGCAGGGCGTCGAGCTTGTCGTGCAGGCGCATGATCTCGAGCTCGGCGCGCAGGTTGACGATGTAGTCGTGCTCGGCCGCCTCGCGGTCCTTCGTGGCCTGGCGGTTCTGGCTCATCATGATGATCGGGGCCTGGATCGCCGCGAGGGTCGAGAGCACCAGGTTCAGGAAGATGAAGGGATAGGGGTCGAAGGCCTTGTGGAACGGCATCAGGGCCAGGTTGAGGAGCACCCAGGCCGCCAGCACCGCCGAGAAGCCGCCGATGAAGCCCCAGGAGCCGCCGATCGCCGCCACCCGGTCGGCCAGCCGCTCCCAGTAGCTGCCTTCCTTCTCGGCCAGCCCGGGCGCCAGGCCGGTGGGCGCCTCGGCGGCGATCAGGTCGATGACGCTGCGCTTGACGGCGGAAAGCTCGGCATAGGCCTCGCCCAGCAGGGTGCGCGAGAGGTGGTCGAGTTTGTCCGCGCTCATGGATCCGTCCCGCTTGGTGCCTCTCCATCATTCCGTGCGTCGGGCTTCACCGCAACGCGGTTGACAGGGTCGCGTCAGGGGCGCGAGGGTCGCTACGTCGGCTCGTCGACCAACGACAAGTCATCATCCCGGGAGCACCAGATGGCCCACAAGTTCCTGATCAAGAAGAACAAGGCTGGCGAGTTCGTCGCCTACTTCACCTACAACGGCGAGAGCATCTTCTGGACCGAAGGCTACGCCTCGAAGGCGTCGGCCAAGAACGCCATCGAGTCGATCAAGAAGAACGGGCCCGACGCCGAGGTCGACGACCAGACCGACTGACGCACGCGTGAACTTGACCCCTCCCCGTCGGTCGCTGTCTGATCGGCGATAATCAACGATAACGACGGGGAGGCGGACATGTCGGCTCGCAAGGCCATCTTCATCACCGGCGCGGCCAGCGGCATCGGCCTGGCCAGCGCCAAGCGCTTCGCGGCGGAAGGCTGGTTCGTCGGCCTTTCGGACATCGACGAGGCCGGACTTTCCCGCGCCCTGGCCGACATCGGGCCAGGCAACGGCTCAATCCATCCCCTGGACGTTCGCGACCGCGAGGCCTGGACGCCAGCCCTTTCCGCCTTCGCCCGGGCCGCCGGCGGCCGGCTGGACGTTCTGTTCAACAACGCCGGGGTCGCGCGCTTCGGCCCCTTCTCGGAAAGCGACCCGCAGGGCGACGACCTGATGCTGGCGGTCAACGTGCACGGCGTGCTGAACGGCGCGCGGGCCGCCCTGCCCTTCCTGAAGGCCACGCCCGGCTCGCGGCTCGTGAACATGGCCTCGTGCGCGGGGATCTACGGCTCGCCGGGCCTGGCGGTCTATTCGGCGACCAAGTTCGCGGTGCGGGGCTTGTCCGAAGCGCTGGACGCCGAGTTCGCCGCCTTCGGCGTCAGCGTGGCCTGCGTCATGCCCTGGTTCGTCGAGACGCCGATCCTGCGCAACTCCCAGCCGGGCAAGAACGCCGACATGGGCGAGGAACTGCGCAAGAGCGGCCTGCCCGTCTATGGCGTCGACGAGGCCGCCGAAACGGTGTGGCGCGCGGCCCACGGCCGCGAGCTCTATTACCTGGTGGGCAAGCGGGCCAGGCAGATGCGCCTCATGGCCCGCCTGGCCCCCGGGTTCCTCAGGAACCAGCTCCGGTCGCGATCACTGAAGACGGCTTGACCGCATCGGCCTTGTCGGCGGCCTTGGCCGGATGCATGGCCGGGGCCGAGGCCGGCTCGGGACCGACCTTCTCGGGACCGCCCATGCCGCCTTCCTTGGCGATCGCCATGGCGCTGGCGACGTAGATCATCGGCTTGCCGTCGGCGCTGGGCGCCTGCGGCAGGGACGTCAGGACGGGCGCGTTGGGCAGGTCGTCGATGGTCGAGGGACGCGGCTTGTCGGTGAAGGCGCCCGGCGCGCCGGCGCGACCGCCGAAGCGGTAGAACACGTGCATGCCGACCTGGGCGACGCGCATCAGGCGCGGACCCCAGTTCGGCGCGACGCCGGTGGTGTGGAAATGGGTGGCCGAGCCGACCTCGGACATCACCGTGCCGGCCAGGGCGCGCGAGGCGACCTTGCGGGCCCGGGTCCAGGCGGCGCGTTCGCGACCGGCGCGCATCGAGCCGTCGCAGGCGAAGCTGAACTGGCAGCCAGTGCGGGCCGAGGCGCCCTGGAACACCACGCCGCAGATCGACTTGGGGAACGAAGGGTGGCGTACGCGGTTTAATACGACTTGAGCCACCGCGGCCTGGCCGCTGGAGGTCTCGCCCCGAGCCTCGTAGTAGACGGCCTGGGCCAGGCACTCGAGTTCGCGCGAGCTTTCGAGGGCGTTGGCGAGGTGGAACGGCGCGGCGGCCGGATTGAACGAACCGCCGAGGCTGGCGCGCAGCAGGAGCGGCTTGTCCGCGGCCTTGTCGTCGCCGCTCTCGAGGCGGGAGGCGAGCAGCGAGGCCTGGCGGTCGCGCTGGGCGTCGCCGGCGACGGTGTAGGGGTCATGGCGGCGGGCGATGGCGAGCGCCCCGGCGTCCATGCGCGACGCGGCCTGATGCAGCGCCGCTTCGGAGTAGCTCCCCGCGGCGCTGTCGGCCAGGCGCGTAACCCGAGCGTGCTGAGCGGCGGTCTGGGCCATGCCCCCCGCCAGATAGACGCCGCCAAGCGCCAGGCCCGTGACGGACCCGACCAATACGGCGCCGATCAGCCCGCGCGCGTCAGCGCACGTCTGCGACATGATATTCAAAACTTGCGTCCTGCGCGACGAGGGCGCACCGGCCCCCCGACAAAAACGCTCCCAAGACACCCGGAAAAAGCACTATCGGGCCGGTCTGGCAGCGGAGGTTCGACCATTCGCAATAAGGTCGAGATCCTGCTTATGCCTCGCCTTATGACCGAACTATGACCGAGTCGCAAGCGCCTGCTGCACCGCAGCATGGATTCTGCCCTGCTTTTCGGCGACCGATACCGTTAACACTTTGATTCACAGGAAAAACCTGGACGGGCGCCAAAACGCCGCAGCGGCGCGGTTTTTGGCCAGCCCGCGCGGCCTGTTCGGAACCTCGATCAAGCTTCGCCGTTAACCGCTGCAGTTTGGTCGGCCCCGCGCCGACGCCTTGGAGACCCGCCATGCCCCGCCTCTCGCCGTCCGTCCCGCGCCTGGCCGCCGTCCTCGCCCTGGCCGCCCTGACCACGGCCTGCGGCCACAATATGGAACAGCGGGCCGCCACCGGCGCCATCGCCGGCGCGGTCGTGGCCGGACCGTTCGGCGCCGTGGTCGGCGCGGGCGCGGGGGCCGTGGTGGACACCGCCGCCAAGCCCGCCCCGCGTTCGAAGAAGCGGCGGTAGGACGCGCTTCGCGCGGCCCCCTCCGGCCCTCCGGACCACCTCCCCCAGAGGGGGAGGATCCCTAGCCCAGCGTCACGAACAGTTCGTTCTCGATGACCCACTGGCCGGCGAGCTTGCGCCAGGTGGCCAGGTAGGTTCCGCTCTGGGTCGCGCCCTCGCCTTTCCAGGTTCCGACCCAGCGGCCGCTTTCCGCCGCGCGGGCGCCCTCGGCGTCGATCTCGATCAGGTCGCTGGTGCGGACGTAGGAGACGAAGTCGCGGTCGGCGAACTGGCCAGCGAAGGCCTCGATGATCTGGTCGCGGCCCAGCAGCAGCGAGCCGTCGCCGGCGATGACCTTGGCGTCGGTCGTGAAGAACGGGACCAGACGGCCAGCGTCCTTGCCGGCGATCAGCCGGTTGGTGAGCTTGCGGCGGGCGGCGACGGCGTCCTGCGGCGCGATCATGAACTGACGGGTCCCTTCCTGGCGAAGGTTTTAGTCTTCGCGCATTTTCTTCACGCGAACCGGCATCCGCTTCGCTCGAAAATGCCTCGCGCGGTATAGGCTGCGCCGTCGCCCCTCAGCAAACTCGGATCCGATGCCGCCGCTCGACGACCTCGCCGCCCGCGCCGCCGACCTGCCCGTCCTGACGACGCCGCGCCTGACCCTGCGCCCGCCGGAGACCTCGGACTTCGAGGACAGCGTGGCCATGTGGTGCGAGCCGGAAGTCTATCGCTATGTCGGCGGCCGCGCCTCGACGCGCGAGGAAAGCTGGGCGCGGCTGCTGCGGGCCCGGGGGCTGTGGGCGCTGCTGGGCTATGGCTACTGGGCGGTGCGCGAGACGGCGACCGGGCGATATGTCGGCGAGGTGGGCTTCGCCGACTTCCATCGCGACATCGAGCCGTCGTTCGAGGGCGTGCCGGAAATGGGCTGGGTGCTGGCCGGCTGGTCGCACGGCAAGGGCTTCGGGACCGAGGCGGTGAGCGCGGGCCTGGCCTGGGGCGAGCGCCGGTGGGGCCGAGATCCAGTGGTCTGCATCATCCACCCCGACAACGCCGCCTCACTGGCCCTGGCGGCCAAGACCGGCTTCGTCGAGGAGACGCGGACGACCTACAAGGAAAGCCCCACGGTGCTGCTGCGGCGGGGGTGATCAGGGCTCGCGATCTTCGAGCGCCATCAAGTGTCGTCATCCCGGCCGAAGCGTAGCGCTTATCCGGAATGACGGTCATGGGGATGCGGAAAGCCTGGGTCCCCGCTTTCGCGGGGATTTTACGGAGAGAGTAGCTTCTAAGCCGCCTGGAGCTGCTGCTTGACGCGTTCGGCGAGGGTCTTGATGTCGATCGGCTTGGGCAGGAAGGTCACGCCGGTCTCGCCTTCAAGCAGGTCGCTGAACTCGGCCTCGGCATAGCCGGAGATGAACATCACCGGCGCGGTTCCCAGGTAGCCGCGCGCCTTCTTGAGCAAGGTCGGGCCGTCGATGCCGGGCATGATCACGTCGCTGATCAGCAGGTCGATCTTGCCGGCGTTCTCCTCGGCGATGATCAGGGCCTCCTCGCCGTCGCTGGCCTCGAGCACCTCGTAGCCGCGGGCGCGCAGCAGGCGGGCGGCGACGCCGCGCACGGCGTCCTCGTCCTCGACGAACAGGATGCGGCCGGCGCCCGACAGGTCGCGGGCGGCGCGGGGCTTGGGCGGCTCGGCGACGGCGACGGCGGCCGCGGCGGCCTGGGCCGGGGTCGGCTCGTGGACGGGCAGGAAGATGCGGAAGGCCGCGCCCTCGCCCGGACGGCTGTGGACGTGGATCCAGCCGTCGCTCTGCTTGACGATGCCGTAGACGGTGGCCAGGCCCAGGCCCGTGCCCTCGCCCACCGGCTTGGTGGTGAAGAACGGATCGAAGATCTTGCCCATGACCTCGGGCGGGATGCCGGGGCCGTCGTCGCTGACCTCGATGAAGGCCTGGTCGCCCTCGGCGCCGGGGAAGCCCAGGCTCCTGGCCTCGTCCTCGTTGAGGCGGGCGGTGCGGATGCGCACGACGCCGCCGCCCTTGGCGGCGCGCACGGCGTCGCGGGCGTTGACGGCCAAGTTCATGACCGCCGTCTCGAGCTGGCTCTTGTCGGCGCGCACCTGCGGCAGGTCGCGGCCGTAGTCGGTGATCAGCTTGACGTCTTCGCGCAGCAGGCGGCGCAGCAGGACCTCGAACTCCGAGATCAGCTCGCCCAGCTCCAGCACCTCGCGCTGGACGGTCTGCTTGCGGCTGAAGGCCAGCAGCTTGCGCACCAGGTCGGCGGCGCGCACGCCGGTCTGGCGGATCTCGTTGAGGCCCTCGTAGGACGGGTCGCCGACGGGGTGGCGGTGCAGCAGCTCGTCCAGGCGCAGCTGGATGGCGGTCAGCAGGTTGTTGAAGTCGTGGGCCACGCCGCCGGCCAGCTGGCCGATGGCCTGCATCTTCTGGGCCTGGGCCAGCTGCAGCTCCATCTGCTTCTGCTCGGACACGTCGATCAGATAGGCCACCAGGCGCCCGTCGGCGCGGTAGAGATAGAGGTGGGCGATGCGCGAGGGGTCGCGGGCCAGGCGCACCTCGAAGGGACCGGCCTTGCCTTCGGCGAGGCGTGTCTCGGCCTCGGCGCGCGAGGGCGGGTCGATCAGCTCGCCGAGCGCCATGCCGGCGCGCACGGCGCCCGCCATGGCCGAGAGGGCCGGATTGGCCTCGAGGATCGGCGAGTTGAAGGGGTCCAGGCCCTCCAGCAGGGCGGCGCCGAACGGCGAGGCGCCGGAGAAGGCGTCCAGCGCCCGTGGCGGCGGGGCGGCCTGGGCGACGACCGGCGCCGTCGGCGGCAGCGGGGCGGCGATCGGCTCGGCCATGGCCGGCAGGCGGACCAGCAGGCGGCCGCCGGCCACGCGGGCGGCCAGGGCGGAACGGTCCTGGCCGGCGACCACGATGACGGCCTCTCCGACCTCGCCCTTGCGGGCGCGGACCAGGGCCGAGAACAGAGCGGCGTCCTTGGGCAGGCGGCGGGCCTCGCCCAGGGTGTCGCGCCAGGCCTGGTTGGCGGCCAGGATGCGGCCGTCGGCGGCGGTCAGGGCCGCGGGCTCGCCCAGGGCGTCGATGAAGCTGTCGACGACGTCGACGCCGTTGTCGTGCGCGGCCGAGGCGCGGATGGCCACCAGGCCCAGGATCGCCACGCCCGCGACGCCGGCCAGCAGCAGCAGGCCCGCCAGGGTGGCCGGACCGGCGCGCAGGGCCGGGGCCGTGGCGAAGCCGGCGGCGAGGACGAAGAAAACGGCCGCGCCCCAGATCAGGGGGTCGGCGCGGCGGCGGGTCGCCGTCATGTCTTTTCCGGGCGTCTCGGCCATGCCGACCGAAATCCTTCTGCAACCTGGTCGGGTGGAGGCCCCGACGATTCGTCCGGTAAGGATACTCCTTACGCGGCGCTAGAGCGCGTTTATCAAGCAGGCCACTGATTCTACGGCGGAAATGTGATTTCCCGGCGGTTGCGTACCAGGCGGCGGAACGATCCGTTCACCGTCAATCGGCCCAGGCGCGACGCTTGGACTGCTTGTTGCCGAGCACGAAGCCGATGACCTTGGCGACGGCCTCGAAGTGCTCGGCCGGAATCTGCTGGTCGATCTCGACGGCGGCGTAGAGGGCGCGCGCCAGGGGCGGATCCTCCAGCACGTGGACGCCGGCCTCCTCGGCCACGGCGCGGATCTTCAGGGCGAGCTCGTCGAGACCTTTGGCCACGCAGATCGGCGCGGGGGTCTCGCCCTGCTCGTACTTCAGCGCCACGGCGTAGTGGGTCGGGTTCATGACGACGACAGTGGCCTGTGGCACGGCCTGCATCATCCGCTGGCGCGAGCGCTGCATCTGGATCTGGCGGCGCTTGGCCTTGATGTGGGGGTCGCCGTCGCTGTCCTTGTGCTCGTCCTTGACCTCTTTCAGGGTCATGCGCATGCGCCTGTTGAAGCGCAGGCGCTGCCAGAACCAGTCGAAGCCGGCGGTGACGACCAGGAAGATCAGCACGGCCCAGAACAGCTTCTTGCAGAGGTCGACGGCCAGCGGGAGCATGGCGGCCGGGTCCATGCCGACGAGACCGATCACCACGCTGGCGTCGGGCTTGAGCACGAACCAGGCGATGACGCCGGTGACCAGGAACTTCAGGGCCGACTTGGCGAACTGCATCAAGCCGTCGGGCCCGAAGATCCGGCCCAGCCCCTTCATCGGGTCGAGCTTGTTGAGGTCGGGCTTCATCTTCTCGGCCGAGAACAGGAAGCCCGACTGGGCGATGTTGGCGGCGGCCCCCATCAGGCCCGAGACCACCATCACCAGCACCAGCGGCGGCAGGGCCGCCATCAGCACCTTGCGGGCGATCAGGTTGGCGCCGCCCTCGACGTCCATCTGGCCGGCCTGGGCGATGAACGGCACCAGGGCCTGGGCCATGTCGCGGGCCAGCCAGCCGCCGGCGATGGCGACGACGCCGAACGCGCCGGCCAGCGAGGCCAGCTGCGAGAAGTCCTGACTTTTGGGAACGTCGCCTTTCTTCCGGGCGTCCGCCAGTTTCTTGGCTGACGGATCTTCTGTCTTCGATTCCTGGTCCGTATCGTCAGCCACGGCGCGCTCCTAGTTGAAGACGCCGAGCAGATCGCGGTAGCGATCGCTCCACACCATGGCGATGCCGCCCAGGGACAGGGCCAGCAACGAAAGGCCCAGGATCACGCTGAGCGGCGAGGTGACGAAGAAGATCTGGAACGAGGGCATGACCCGGCCGACCAGGCCGGTCGCCAGGTTGAAGACGATCGAGAACACGATCACCGGCGCGGCCAGCTGGACGCCGAGCATGAAGCTCTGGGCCACCGTGCGGACGGCAAGGGCGGCGGCGTCGTTGACCGGCACGCTCTTGGTGAACGGGAAAAGCTCGTAGGAGCGCGCCATCGCGCCGATGAACAGGTGATGCAGGTCGGTGGCCATGACCAGGGTCAGGCCCAGCATCGACAGGAAGGTGGCGATGGCGGTGCTGGAGGGCGCGCCGGACGGGTTGGTGGTCTGGGCGAAGGACAGGGTGGTCTGCAGCGAGATGATCTCGCCGGCCGTCGTCAGGGCGCTCATGAACAGCTTCAGCACCGCGCCGATCATCAGGCCGATGAGGATCTCGTGGATCACCTGGCCGGCCAGGCCGCCCAGGGTGGTGGGCAGCGGGCCGACGGTCTTGGCGACCACCGGGGTCAGGACGACGGCGATCAGCAGGGCGAAGGCCAGGCGGATGCGCGGCGGCACGGCCTGCTCGCCGATGCCCGGCATCAGCATGACCATGGCCCCGATCCGGGCGAAGACCAGACCGGCGACATAGACCTGTGCGGTCGTCGCGAAGCTGTCCACGCCCCGCCCTTCCCTACATCGCCGCGATGCGGGCGGCGATCTGGCGCATGAAGCCAGACATCAGCGCGCCCATCAGCGGCAGGAACAGCAGCAGCGAGATGAAGATGGCCACGATCTTGGGCGCGTAGACCAGGGTGGCTTCCTGGATCTGGGTCAGGGCCTGGAACAGGCCGATGGCGACACCGACCACCAGGCCGACGATCAGCACGGGCGCGCACAGTTGCAGGGTCAGCCAGATCGCGTCGCGACCCACGTCGAGGACTTCGGCTCCGGTCATGAACGGGCTTTCTGCGTACGCTCTGGTCGGTTTGGTGTGATCGCCACCCTGCGCCCGACATGGTTAACAGGGAGTTAGGGACTGTTAACACCGCGCCTGCGTCACCGCGCCGCACAAGTGACGCGGCGGCGGCGCGCTTTAGTTGCTGGCGAAACTATCTTGTGACATGCAAGCTTCACCGATCAGTCGGGAAAGTGTCATGCATACGGATTCGAAGTGGCGTTGGTGGCAGCGTCATCCCTTTGTGGGCCTGGCCATCGGCTGGGCGGCGATCGCGCTCGGCGCGGACCTGGTCGCCCTGCTGCTGCGCCATTGAACGAAAAAGGGCGCGGATGAAATCCGCGCCCCTCTTTCCGACGACGATCGACAAAAGCCTCAGCAGTCGTGGCCCGCGCCCAGCGGGCGGCAGCGGCCGTCGATCGCCTTGGGGATCGGCACGCCGGTGACGGCGGCGATGGTCGGGGCGATGTCGACCGTCTCGATCGGCAGGATGCGCTCGCGCGGTTGCGCGGTCTTCCACCAGAACAGGATCGGCACGCGGCGGTCATAGTCCCAGGGCGTGCCGTGGGTGGCGACATAGGTGTTGCTGGCGGTGGCCGGCACCAGGTTCGGCTTGAAGGCCACCAGGATGTCGCCCGAGCGGCCCGGATAGGCGCTGCGGCGCAGGCGCTCCTTGACGCTGATGGTGTCCGGCGAGGTTCCCTTGGCTACGGGCGGCGTGGTCAGCAGGTCGTTGATCTCATAGGCCTCGGCGACCTCGCCGCGCGAACGCACCAGCGCCAGCGCGGCCGAGGCGATGCGGGCGTGCTCGACAGCCGGCGGGGTCTTCTTGTCGGCGCCGACGATCACCAGGGTGTCGATGCCGCCCGGGGCGACCAGCGGGTCGTAGTCCAGCGCCAGGTCGGCGCGCAGCTGCTGGTTCAGGCCCTTGAGCCAGGCCGAGGTGGCGATGCGCGAGACGTCGTAGCCTTCGTCATGCAGGCGCTCGGGGAAATCCGAACCGCCGTGGTCGGCGCTCAGCACCACCAGCACCTCGCCCTTGGCCTTGCCGATGCGCGACAGGAAGGTGTCGAGGCGCGCGTCCAGGCGGCTGAGGTGGTCGCACATCTCCGGACCGCGGGTGCCGTAGCGGTGGCCGATGAAGTCGGTGGCCGACAGGCTGACGGTCAGCACGTCGACCTGCGGGCCGTCGCCCAGACCGAACTCGTCGCGCAGGGCGGCGGCGGCTTCCAGGGTCACGGCGTCGGTGTAGGGGCTGGCCGACAGGTCGCGCAGGGTCTCGGCGTCATTGGTCGGCAGCGGACGCGGCAGCTTGGCGTCCCAGGTGCGCTCGCCGGTGGTCCAGGTCTTTTCGAGGGCGGCGCAGGCCTTGTTCTCATAGGTCCAGACGAAGGGCTTCTTCTTCTGCTCGGCGGCCAGGCGCGCGTTCAGCGCGGCCACGGGCTTGAGCTTGGTCGCGGCGTCCTCGCCCGGCTTGACGTAGGTCGTGAAGCCGAAGCCCGCCTGGTACCAGAAGGCGCCGTCCGGATCGTGGCCGGCCATGGTGATGGCGCCGCGGTCCTTGCCCGACACGCCATAGACGCGGCTCTTGGGCGACACGGCCTTCAGCCACTCGCCATAGGTCGGAACCATCAGGTTCCTGGGGCTGACCGGATCCTGTTCGGACGGCGCGGCCAGGGTCACCGACTCGTCGAGCAGGCAGTAGGACTTCTTGCCGGTCGTGGCGTCGTACCAGTTGTTGCCGACGATGCCGGTGCGGTTGGGATAGGAACCGGTGAGCAGGCTGGAGTGGCCCGGGCAGGTCTCGGTCATGCCATGCGACTGGTAGCCGTTGGGATAGGTCACGCCTTCGCGGCCGAGCTTGCCCAGGCCGCCCTTCCACTGGCCGCGCCACTGTTCGAACAGGTTAGCGCTGAACTGGTCGATGGAGATCACCACGACCAGCTTGGGATCGGGCTTCACCTGGTCGGCCGCCTGGGCCGGGACGGAGGCGAAAAGGGCGACGCCGGCCAGCGCCGACAGCGCCGTCTTGGGGCCAAACGGGGAGGTAAGCTTGCTCATGGCGCGCAACCTGCCTCAACGACCGGGCAGTCGCAAACAAAGCTTCAGCAGACGAAGTTCACTGAGCGACGACGCCCAGTTCGCGCGCGGCCGCGGCGGGCGACTGCTTGGCCGTGTCGCGATCGACGGCGTAGTTGGCCCGGCGCATGGCCTCCACCGTCAGCTTGCCCGACAGCGAGGCCGCCAGGGCCCTCAGATCCGGATCGGCGGCGCGCCCGGGCGAGACCAGCAGCACCGCGTCGTAGGGCGGCAGCGCGCCCCTGGGATCTTCCAGCACCACCAGGTCGTCGGCGGCAATGCGGCCGTCGCTGGAGAAGGCCGAGATGACGTCGGCCTCGCCCGAGGCCAGGGCGCGGTACATGAAGGTGGGCTGGAACTGGCGGCGGCTCTTGAACTTCAGGCCATAGGCCTTCTCGACCGCCGCCCATTCGGGCCGCGAGAAGAACTCCAGGTCGCCGCCCATGACCAGGTTCGGCGCCTTGGCGGAAAGATCGGCCAGGCTGCTTACGCCCAGCGCCTGCGCCCTCTCGCGCTTCATGGCGAAGGCATAGGCGTTCTCGAAGCCCAGCGGCGCGGCCAGCACCACGCCGTCGCGACGGGCCAGCTCGGTCTTCAGCGTGTCGAGCACCGCCCGGCGACCAGGATTGTCGGTGCGGTGCAGGACGTTGGCCCACAGGGTGCCGGTGTAGTCGACATAGGCGTCGATCTCGCCAGCGGCCAAGGCGCGGTAGGCGACGGCGGAGCCGAGATTGATGCGCCGCTCGACCCGCGCGCCCCGCCCTTCCAGCCGCTGCGCCATCAGTTCGGCCAGCACGTACTGCTCTGAGAAGTTCTTGGCTCCGATCACATAGGCCTGGGGGCGCGGCGTCAGGGCCGGAACCGCCAGCGGGGCCAGGGCGACGGCGAGACCCAGCCCCAGGGCGGCCAGGGCGCCGCCCCAGAGGACCGGCCTGCGCTGCTCCAGCCCGCGCCCGACGACGCCCAGCAGTTGGTCGACGACCAGGGCCAGGGCGGCCGAGGCCGCGCAGCCGACCAGAACCATGTCCCAGGCCTCGGTCTGAAGCCCCGAGAAGATGTAGTCGCCCAGCGAGGTCTGGCCGACGGGGGTGGCCAGGGTCGCGCCGCCGATGGTCCAGACGGCGGCGGTGCGAACGCCGGCCAGGATCACCGGCGCAGCCAGCGGCAGCTCGACCTTCGTGAGGCTCTGGCGCGGAGTCATGCCGACGCCCCGGGCCGCCTCGGTCACGGCGGGGTCGACACCGGCCAGGCCCGCGGCGGTGTTCCGCAGGATCGGCAGCATGGCGTAGAGCGACAGGGCCAGCAGCGCCGGCAGGAAGCCGAGCGCGGGAAAGCCGAAGCCAAGTGTCGCCTTCGCCAGGTTCGAGAGCAGCAAAAGCAGCGGATAGAACAGAGCCAGTAGCGCCAGGCTGGGAATGGTCTGGACCAGGCCCGTGACCGCCAGGGCGATCCAGCGCAGGCCAGGCCGGCGCGCGGCGGCGAAGCCCAGCGGCAGGGCGACGGCCAGGCCCAGCGCCAGGGCGGCGGCCGACAGGGCCGCGTGCCAGGCCAGGCGTTGCGGCAGCAGGGCCAGCAGCTCAGTCATCCAGCAGCGCCCTCACCCGCTCGGCCTGGCGGCGCGGGGCGGCCATCAGCGCCTCGACGCGCGGGTCGTCGTGGCCGGCCATCAGGTCGCGCGGCGCGGCGTCGGCGATGATCCGACCCGCGTCGAGCACCACGATGCGATCGGCCAGCAACAGGGCCTCGGCGACGTCGTGGGTGACCATCACCGTGGTCAGGGACAACGCCTGGTGCAGGCGGCGGACGTCGTCGCCGAGGCCCTGGCGGGTGATCGGGTCGAGCGCGCCGAACGGCTCGTCCATCAGCAGGATCGCGGGGCGAGCGGCCAGGGCCCGGGCCACGCCCACCCGCTGGCGCTGGCCGCCCGACAGCGCGGCGGGCCGGCGCTGGGCGACCGCGCGCGGCAGGTCGACGAGGTCGAGCAGTTCGTCGACGCGGGCGGCGATCTCGTCCTTCTTCCAGCCCAGCAGGGCCGGCGCGACGCCGATGTTCTCGGCCACGCTCATGTGCGGGAAGAGGCCGATCTCCTGGAAGACATAGCCGATGCGGCGGCGCAGGACCGGGCCGTCGAGGCCGTTCACCGCCTCGCCATCGATCCTGACGACGCCGGACGTGGGCGGCGCCAGGGCGTTGATGGTCTTGAGCAGCGTGGTCTTGCCCGCGCCAGAACCGCCGACCAGGGCCACGAACTGGCCCGGCGGGATCGACAGGTCGACGCCCTGCAGCGCGACGGCGCCGTCATGCGTCTTGCCGACCTGTTCGAGGGCGATGGCTGGTGTCATGCGTGCTCACCTTTCCCGCTGCCGGGCGCTGCGACAAGCCGTCCCGCTTGCACCAAGCCAAATCAGACGCGTTAATGGTGGTTAACGGGGGTAGTTCTGGCTGGCGTGGAGCATGACGATGGCCGCAACCCTGACCGCCGCCTCCCCTGCGGGAGGCTTCAAGGCCCGCAAGCGCCGCAAGGCCGTGCAGCGCCGCCTGCGCGTGGCCGTGGCCCTGATGGTGCTGCTGAACCTGGCCGTCTGGGCCGGCGTCGTGGCGGCCCTGCGGGGCGTGGACGTGGCGGGGCTGGTTCCGCTCCTGGGACAAACCCTCTCTCTTTGAGAGAGGGATTCCTCAGAGAGAGGGATTCCAAGTCAGTCCTTGGCGTCTTTAGCCGCCGCCTTGAGGTCTTCGCCGGCCGATTTCACGCCGCCGACCACCTCGTCCTTCTTGCCTTCCTTTTGCAGGTCCTTGTCGCCGGTGAGATCGCCGACGGCGGACTTGATCTCGCCTTCGGTCTTCTGGGCGTGGCCGGAATCCTTGTCGCCGCAGGCGGTCAGGGCGAGCGCGGCGGCGGCGATGGCGAGGAGGGAGAAGGGACGCGCGAGGTTCATGCGGTAGAGCTCCTTGTTCGAGCTCCCAACGCCTCGCGGGCGCTTTAGGTTCGATCCATCGACGGCCAAGCCGTCAGATCGACATCCGCATGATCTCTTGATAGGCCGAGATCACCTGGTCGCGGATCGAGATCACGGTCTCTAGGCTGGCTTCGGCCGACGAGATGGCGGTGACGACGTCGATCAGCTCGGCCTTGCCGGCCGCCTGCTGGGCGATCTTGTGCTCGGCCTGGCGCGAGGCCTGGACGGTGTAGGTCATCGCCGACTTCAGCATGTCGCCAAAGTCCATCTTCTGGGACTCGCCGACGCTCTTGCCGAGCGACAGCGGCGTGGAGCCGGCGGCGGCGTAGGCCTTGGAGGCGGCCAGAGCGGTGATCATCGCCTAGCCCCCCTACTTCTTGAGGATGTCGAGCGTGCGCGACTGCATGTTGCGCGCGGTCTCGATGACGTTGAGGTTGGCCTCGTAGGCGCGCTGCGCCTCCTTCATGTCGAGCGCCTCGACCAGGGTGTCGACGTTGGGCAGCTTGACGTAGCCCTTGGCGTCGGCCGCCGGGTTGCCGGGGTCGTACTCGGTCTTGAAGTCCTTCTGGTCGCCCTCGACGCGGGCCATGGCCACGCCCTCGGCGCCCTCGACCTTGGCCGGACGGAACACCGGCACCTGGCGGCGATAGGGGTCGCCGCCGGCCGTGCGGGCCGTCGAATTGGCGTTGGCGATGTTCTCGGCGATGATGCGCATACGGCCCTGCTGGGCCTTGAGCGCGCTGGCCGCCACGGCCATCGCCGCCGCCGACTGGGATCGGATCTCAGCCATCTATGCGTCCTCTAGCCGTTGGGGCGACGCGCGGCGGTGCGCAGCATCGACATGGAGCGTTGGTAGAAGGAGACCGCCGCGTCGTAGTTCATGCGCGCATCGGTCATCTTGAGCATCTGGTCCTCGAGCGTCACGGAGTTGCCGTCGAGGGTGGTCTCGCTGTCGGGGCCCTGGGGCGAACGCCACAGGCTGGCGGGCTTGGACGGCGCGATGTGGCCGGCGCTGGTGGTCAGCATCTGCAACGGGCGGCCCATCGTGGCCAGGCCGCTGCTGGTCCCGCCGGTCGCCTGGGCGTCGAGCGAGGCCTGGAAGGAGAAGGCCTTGAGGTCCCGCGGCTGATAGCCGGGGGTGTCGCCGTTGGCGACGTTCTGGGCGACCACCTTCTGCCGCTCGGTCAGATAACCGAGCCGGCTCTTCAGCATCGAGAAAAGAGGGATGTCGTCCGGACCCATGCGAGCATGGTGAAGAAACAGGGTTAATCAGGCTTTAAGAACCGTGAGGCACACCAGGGATGCGGCGCCTCGCCGCGCCTCTTTCCTGTGGAATCCTGTCCGCGCATGGACGTCTTTCTTCTGATCCGCGCCGTCGCGGCGCTGGCCGTCACCCTGGGCCTGATCGGCCTGGCCGCCGTGGCCCTGCGCAAGTTCGGCCCCGAGGCCCTGAACCGCATCGTCTCCAAGCGCCGCGAGCGGCGGCTGCAGGTGGTCGAGACCTTGGTGCTGGACCCCGCCCGCCGCCTGGTGCTGTGCCGACTGGACGGCGAGGAGCGCCTGGTGCTGCTGGGCGACGGCCGCCTGCTGGACTGGACGCCCGCCGGCGCCCCCACGCCTTCGCCCGTCCCTTCCCC